>Ga0172379_10000492_pt1 | contig 98269 bp, 93 predicted proteins | sample GrowelOW334metaG_FD_119756 | JGI IMG/M metagenome (GOLD analysis project Ga0172379, IMG submission 119756) | Groundwater microbial communities from an aquifer near a municipal landfill in Southern Ontario, Canada - Groundwater well OW334 metaG | ecosystem: Environmental > Aquatic > Deep...
GCCTCTGGTGTACCAGTTGTCATCCCAATGGCATGGCTGGGTAGCTATGCACGGCTCAGATAAGCGCTGAAAGCATCTAAGCGCGAAGCTGGCCTCAAGATAAGGTTTCATAGGTCCCTGGTATACTTCCAGGTTGATAGGCGCTCGGTGGAAGCGAGGTGACTCGTTGAGCCATGGCGTACTAATAGACCATTTCACAAGTACTACCTTCTTTACTCACTATCACTGGGTGAGAATCCATTATCATTTTGAGGTGGATTCTCAAGGCGGGCCACCCGTAGGTTTACGGATCTGGCCCGCTTTTTAATTTCCGAACGCGCGATGGTCTATAATGGAGTCATAAGTAGGCATCTTCATGCGACGCAAGTTTTTTTGGTTTTTTTGGGGGATTCTGACCGTAGCGGCCATTGGTGCCATCTGGTATTACCAGCCGATGATCGGGGCTGACACCACAGGCGCGAACTGCAATCAGTCGGCGACGCTTGATCTAGTGGTAATCACCGTAAACACGCAAGATGCCACGGCGAGTAATCTAACCGCCTACAACACAGATGGCGAGGCGATGTTCTCATCTCAGGCTGCCTTGGGTGAGGCGACTTTGCCCAATCTGTATGATCCATCACGCATGGGCAACGGTGGTACCCCCTTGGGTGTCTACACGATGGGCAAGGTTTGGGCTAGTTCTCAAGGGGCGACAATAAACGGTCAGAGCATCCCATATCACCCCAACGTTGGAGTGATCTCGTCGGCTATCGGCCCTTATTTCATTGACCTTTCGGGAACACCGGTTGAGGGTGGGGATGCACTTACTGGTTTAGAGGGCGATGGTCGGCACATCGGCATACACAGCCGAGATAATTTCCAATATTACGGCACTAACGGTTGCGCTCGGGTTCCGACCAATATTGTCGAGGCGTTGGTTACAGCTGGCCATGAAGGCAAGAAGGTAATTATCACCGACGCGGTTGTGTCTGGTTCAGTCTCACCGGTTGACCCAGAGAGTTACGATCCGACTTTTGAGAATTACGCTAAGCAGTCGAAAAGCGGGTTTTCGGGGAGTGTCGACGTTACCCCAGCGGGCACAATCCATAAATATCAACGATCAAACAGCCTTTTCTGGATTGCGGAGGTTGCTAAGCCATCAGGCACCTATTCCGCGACTGGTAGTGCGGCCGGCTACGGCGAGAATGGCGATTACATGGCCTTTAATCGCAATGCCGATGGCTCGCTCGCAAGTTCAGTGGGTAATTTGAGTGTGATTCTACCGATCACTCCGGCTGACACGATGGAGTCGCGTTACTATTACAGCGATATGTACCCCAATGGCTATGAAGGCCAGCGGAATCTCCGGGTTAGTGGTTATGATACGACTTTCATGACGGCTGATTTAGGTCTTTATGGTTCAACTAGCCTGACGATTCCAATTAAAGATGTCTCACCAAACTGCAAACCTAGCCTGACGTCAGATGCACTCTATGTGCCTGAATACTGTAAGTCTGGCGGTTTAATCAATTTCAATGTTAATCTTGTCGCTACTCCTTGGCACGATCTTGGTTACGGTCACTACAGTCGAGCCCCGGAACAGGGACGCAAAATTGGTAGCTTTTCGGTTAGCATCGTTGATGCTCCATCCTCTGTGACTGTCCCCTTGAGCATCGGAGATGCTGACCGGGCGTCGATTAAACAGTGGGGGGTCGCTATCAGTCTTGCGGGCGTGTCGGGCAGCATGATCTATAGCCCACTACTGAACCCATTCATCGTTATACCGGAGCAGCACAGCAATATGATTGTGACGGCGCCAGCTGGGCCAGATACGAACTCGACTGGCAATGAGAGTAACGTGCCGACAAATGGGGAGACAGGCAACGTGGTTACTCCACCCACAGCCACGGTACCGGAGGCGCCGAGCACCCCAGCCGTCCCGGTTTCTCCAACCGCTAACGCTGTTGTACCAACTCCGGCTCCGGCTCCGACTCCAACCTTAGCAACACCGGCAGTTATGTCGGTGGCTCCGGCCCCGGTTATTGATCCTGATGACACACTCTATCAACGGCAGCTAGCCAAGCTCACGGAGCGCCAGGCGGGTTATCAAGCCAGCTACAATACAGCGACGACTAGACGCCAGAAATTATCTTTTAAACGTCAGATTGGTACTTCGACTAGTCAGATACGGTCTTTGACATCGACTAAACGGCAGTTGGATTTAACTAAGCAGGCTTCGACCTCGGCTGACCAAGCGGTGGCGACCAGTCTGCAACAGATCAGCTCGGCTCAATCGGCCTACGATAGTTTGCTGGCGGCCGGCAATAAGAAAGCTGCCGCAAAGTATAAAACAGCTCGAAATCGCGCTCAGACGGCTTTGCGGCGGGCGAAGAGCAAGGCGGCTTTACAGCGTAACCGAGTCATTACGTATCGATCAAAATTAGCTCGCTATTAATAAAAAACTGACCCGCCGCCCGCGAAGGCGATGGGTCATAGTGCACGAAGCTGCAGCTGCGGTCAGTGTGGCGGCTCACCATCGGAGACGATCACGATGGTTCGTTCGTTGACGACCTTCTTAAGCTGTCCTAGGGCTTCCTGGCTTACGACGATGTCGGCGCGTTCCACGCCCACACTGTAGCCGACGAGGGTCAGCCGTCCGCTGGCCAGCTTCGCCTGGCTGTGGTGACTACCCAAGGGTAGTTTTCGGCCTGACCAGTGGTGGTGCCCGACCAGCGTCGTGCCACCGGTCGTTATCCACATCTCCTTCGTGGTCGTGTTGACGATCACGCTGGAGGTAACCCGCGATGGGGTGAAGACGCGGGGCTTCGCCTTCGGCAGGGGCTCCTTTGAGGCCGGCGCCCTGACGCTTGGCCGGGTGTTGACCGACGGCGGTTCCCAGGGTGGGTACTGGTGGGGCGGCGAGACGCAGCCCGCCAACAGCACCCAGACAATTGCTAGCAGGGCTCTCATCTCGTTCTCCTCTACGCGACGCTATTAAAGCAGAAAACGGCCTAATTGTCAATTAGTTGTTGACCAGAGTGGTTATATCTGATAACTTAAATGAGCTTGGTGATCACAGCAGTGGGGGTACACCCGTTCCCATTCCGAACACGGCCGTTAAGCCCACGTGCGCCGATGGTACTTGGTGGGGAATCCGCCTGGGAGAGTAGGACGTTGCCAAGCGCTTTTTTTATTCAAACAAACCGGAATCAGCCATCTTCCTGCTTAGCTCTACTATGAGCGACGCAGGAGGGATGGCTTTTCTGTTTGTTTGGGTAATTAGGTATCCGTAAATGATTGGGGAACCCAACATTTACGGATGTATTAATAGAGAGCATCAATAAAAAGCCTGGCGGCGCGAGCGAGTCGCGCCGCAGGTAGCTGTATTCGTAGTTCAGGGCTGGTCGCCAGTCTGTTGCAGCCAGGCCATCCAGTGCCTGGCGCTTGGTACAGAGCACTTGAGGCGGTCGGCGAGCTGAACGGCATCGTACCCGCGGCCTCCATTCCTCCGGGACAGATCGACAGCGGCGCGGTATACCTCTTGGAGCGTCTCATGGCTGCGGCCACCCGCTTCTTCGGGACTTGTGACCTCGAGAGCTTCGGTGCCTCTCACTTCCAACAGCTGCGTGGGCATGGCCATCTCCTCTAGAGAATAATTGCTCATTTCCCCGCGAGCTGTCAAATTTGTTTGCTATACTTAACCTGTTGTAAGGACTAATCCTCTCTCATGCCCAATCTGACAGCTTTAGTGGGCTTGCTCGTCGGTCTGATCGCTCTTTTTGTGGATGCGGCGGTTGGCGTCAAGTTGATTGCGGTTTATCTGTTGCTGGCGGGTGGGTTGCGCCTAATTTCGACTGATAATGCCGAGGCCTTGCCTCGCGCCCCGCGACGGGCGGCCGTGGCCACTCCAACTGAAGAAGAAGATCTAGATGATCCTGATGAACCGGCGGCCATATCTAGCCCGGCTGACGCCTATCGAACATTTACCCCTGAAGAGCTGGCGCCACAGCGGTCGGCAGCTAAACCGCGACGCAAACCAGCGGCGAAAGAGTTGTCTGACGAAGAAGACGAGGAGTAGCTATTGGCTGTTCGGTCTTTGTTCGGTACCATGGAGTCATGGAAGGTACTGCTGTATCGGTCATGGCTCTTTTTAGACGGGGTGAGATCACGCCGAAGGCTTTTCGGCAGGGCGCCCGCACGACTCTTCTGGAGCGCGTGACATTAAAATATCGCACCAAAGACGCTGGCCTGGAGTGCTGGTTCTTCAACGTACAGTCCAGCGATACCCTTTATACCCTGGTTTATGAGCCGGCGACCTGGCGCTGGCGCCTGATTAATAGTTGGGATGCGCCTGACGAGGCGGTACTATAATAATATGAAGATCTACACCAGAAAAGGCGATGACGGGCAAAGCTTTTTAGCCTCTGGTGTCCGAGGGCTGAAAACCGATCAGCGTTTTGAGGTTTTGGGTGATCTAGATGAGCTCTCAGCTTGGTTGGGTCTGATCGTCAGCCAGTTAACTGATGTTGATAAAAAACCACTGCTGCGGGCACAGGCAGCCTGTCTGGCAGCGGGGGCTTGGGCGGCTGAAGCGGAGGCGGGCATCCTGACTAAAATCAAAGACACAGTGCAGCCGGAGGATGTCATCAGCCTTGAACAGCAGATTGACGAGCTGTCGACTAAACTGCCCGAGCTGACATCCTTCATCTTGCCGGGTGGAACCGTTTTATCAGCTCAGATTCAGCTGTCTCGAGCGGTGGCACGTCGTCTGGAGCGTTCGTGGCTAACCTTGCCGCGGGCTTTAAGCCGCCAGTCGGTTTGGCCAGTTTGGCGCGAGTACTGGAATCGTCTATCTGATTATCTTTTTGTGCTGGCGCGCTACGTCAATCAGCAGTCGGGTGTTACAGATTTAACCTGGAAGGGACAATCATGATCGGTCCAACTCATCTCTTATTGGGTGCGGCGGCAGCGGTTCCGGCGGCGGCTCTGGCTGGCCAACCTTGGTTGGTGGCAGTTGGCTTTGTGGGTGGATTGTGGCCCGATCTTGATCTATCTGAAACAACCCTGGCTAATTGGCGGCTGATGATCTCCGCTCCCTCGCGGGGGCATCGGGCTGTCTATATTCGACCCTTCGCGTGGCTCGGCGCCCTTGCTCAGTCGTCGGGGGAGCACCGGGGGTGGTGGCACTCGCTGCCAGCGGCTCTGCTCTTCTCGTCGATCGCGTGGCTTGGTGGCTCGTTTGGCGGTCTGGCCTTTTTGGGTGGCTACCTGAGTCATCTGTTGGGGGATGCCGCGACAGTCTCTGGCGTAGAGATCTGGCCGGGGCGGCGCTGGCACCTGTTGCCCAATGGCTGGCGTCTAAAAACCGGTTCGCCGATCGAAAATATTATCTCAACTCTGGCGGCGCTGGCGGTTCTATTCTATCTTCTCCCGCTTCTTTTTAACGGTCTGCTAAGTTAGTTCACCGTTTCGTAATCTGCCTTTTGCTATGGTCTGGTTATTAGAAGTAACGGTTGACTATGCCGGAAGCACTCGCTTCACAGATAGTCAAAGGTGGGGCCGCGGTGCTCTTTCTTGACCTGAAACAGGCCAAGAATGACACCCTGTATCTAACAGTAACGTCCGTTGGTCGCGCCCAAGATGGGCAGACTGAGCGTCGCAGTGTGCGGGTCTTTGGCCAGCAGATTGTCGCGCTGCGTGATGGCCTGGCCGCGATTATGGCTAGCGATGCCTATGTTGCCCAAGCGGCTGCACCCACCGCTGCTTGAATTGCCCGTAACCAAGTTTCGGGGTGATCTGTCGAGCTGGCTGGCGCGTATTAGTCAGGGTGAACACCTACTACTGACGGTAGATCGTCGGCCAGTAGCCGTGCTGACTGACTTTGGTGAGTACGACAGCTTGCGCTGCCTGGCTGAGCGTCAGGCGCAGGCAGTTGAGATGGTTCGGTCTGCGCTGGCGTAGATGGTTTTGGGTGTGCTTGCTCAGATTGCCTGTAGCTGGCAAACTGAGATTAATGACGAAGCGCACCCAGCCATCCATTCTGGTCTTAGTCTGTGGCCCATCGGGGGCGGGGAAAAGCACGGTGATCTCAGAGCTGTTGAAGCGCCATTCTGATTGGCGGGTTGTTCGGTCGTACACGACGCGAGCGGAACGACAATCGGAAAAGACGGTGAAGCCTTACTTTTTCGTGTCTGTTGATGAGTTCATGCATCTGGTGAAGAGCGGTGATATTCTGGAGTACGAAAAGTACGCTGGTAACTGGTATGGCACAAGTGCTGCCAGTCTAAATGAGGTTTTGGCAACGGCACCCGTTGTTTTGATGGATCTGCAGCTGCGTGGTGTGGCGGCTCTCAAAGAACGCTATCCTCAGGCCTTAGATATCTATCTGCGGGTCAGTTTGCGGGAGGTTCGGCGACGTCTGTCGAGTGATTGGCACCGGGCAGGCACGCCCCAGGTTGAGAAGCTGTCTCGTTTAGCAGCAGTGGCGCGTCAGAACCGTCGGGCGAAACACTTCTCGGCTGTGGTCGATAGTGTGGTGGGTGATATCCAAAAAACTGTTGATGCGGTTGAGAGCAAAATTCTAGCCGCTGAGGCCTAATTTCCATGCGTTGGTACATCTTCGCGTTATTGTTGATCGGTGCGGTTTGGGCTGGTGTGGTCGGGGCACAGAGACAGCTGGCGGGTCTACCGATCGCCCCGAGCCCTGCGGCGATGCTGTCGAGTCTGCGTGACGTGATTATGCCGCGAATTGTTGATCGAGGCGATCGGACAGCAACCTCTAATCAGGTGCCGGTTCTGATGTATCATCACGTCCAGGCTTTGCCGACAGAACAGCAAGGCACGGTCGATTGGGGACTGTCGATTAATCCGACTGATTTTGCCCAGCAGTTGAATTGGCTGAAGCAACAGGGCTACCGATCAGTTTCAATGTCCGATCTGGCGAGCAATAGACTGCCGGCTAAGCCGATAGTACTGACGTTTGACGATGGCTACGCCGATTTTTATACGACTGCCTGGCCACTACTGAGACAGTATGGCTTTTCTGCCACATTGTACGTTATAACCAACCGCTTAGATCAGACGGGTTTTCTGACCTCTAATCAGTTAATTACGCTGGCGGCAGGCGAGGTGGAGATTGGTTCCCACTCCGTGTCACACCCGAACATGTCCAAACTCAGTAGTGAGAAGTTGGCTGATGAGCTGGTGGAGAGCCGTGCAACCCTTCGACGACTGACGGCGCAGTCGGTGACTAGCTTCTGTTATCCGTCTGGCCAGTACTCAGATGCGACGGTAGCGGCAGCGGAGGTGGCCGGTTATCGGACGGCGGTGACTACCCAAGAAGGATTGGCCTCCATGGATGATGCTTACACTCTGAACCGTCTGCGAATTAAGCCGAGCCTGACGCTGGCTGGCTTCTCCGAGCTGTTGTTGGCTCAATCGAAGTAAAGGGCGTGCTCTTTGGTTTTGAGTAACTTCGCGTCGCTGCGTTTCTGGGCGAAGAAGCGTTTGAGATTCCCAGCTTGATACTCTTCTAACATGGTGGCGATGTACTCTCCACTGAGGAAATGGGGCAAAATCACGTGATCGGCTCCGGCTTGATACATAGCGAGGGCTTCATCGAGTGTGCTAGCTGTAACCACAATTGCTACCTGGCGGTGCCGTTTTACAGATGATATCAAGGCCAGATTAACGTCGAGATGCGGAATGGTTGAGATCAACAGCTTGGCCTGTTTGACATTCACCGTCTCCATTAAGTCAGGATCAGATGCATCCCCAAACACACTTGGGACATTTTCGTGACGCAGACGGTCGATAATATCAGGGTTGAAATCAACGATGAGCACCTCTTGCCTCATCCTTTTTAAGGTCCGTAAGATGTGAAAACCCATGCGATGGTAGCCGAAGATAATCACGTGCTCGCTCATCTTGTCGACGTGTTCGAGCGAGAGGTGGCGGTCGGTGAAGTGCCCCTTGTGCTCGAGGGGCATCAAGATTGGTCTGAGCCAGCTAAACAGGCGCTCTGCCCCCTCCATCAGATATGAGGATAGGCCCAGAGAGAGGGCGGTGGCGATGACCAGCGCGCTAACGGTTGTACTAGAGACGAGGCCGAGGCTGGCGGCGGTCAGGCCAAGAATGACGGAAAATTCTGATAGCTGTCCCAGAGAAAGACCGGTTAGCCAGCTGGTTCGAATGCGGTAGTGCTGCCGGGTCATGACAGGAATGATGATCAGTGGCTTGATCAGAACGGCCGCCAGGGTTAGGTAGGATACCAGGCGCCAGTCAATTGCCTGGCCTGGTGTGACACTGAAGCCGAGTAAGACAAAGAAGATCACGATAAAGAAGTCGCGTAGGGGGCGAATGCCGTGGCTAATATCCTCACTGTACGGGGTGCTGGCCAGAGTCAAGCCGGCGATGAAGGCGCCGATCTCTGAGGAGAAGCCGAGCCAGTGGGCGGCGATGGCCATAAAGAAACACCAACCGATTGAACAGAGCAGCATCAGCTCGCGGTTGTGGGCAAGACGGTGCCACAGCCCTGGCAGCAAGAAGCGGGCAGTAAACCAGCCGGCGCCGATCAGGACAATAATGCGGCCGATCAGCAGGAGTATGACTTGGCTGACCGCACCAGAAGTCGAGTTGACGAGCGTGGGCAGTAAAATTAGAAGCAGCACTGCAATCAGATCTTGCACCAGCAGCACGCCCACGGCTAGCTTGCCGTAAAGAGATTGAATATCGTTTTTGCCCGTGATCGCCTTCAAAACCACGATTGTGCTTGAGAAAGAGAGCGCCAAGCCGATGACTAAGGATTCAGTTAGGCCGCGGTCGAGCAGGCTACCGATGCCTAAGCCGAGCAGTATCGTTACAGCGATTTGAACCAGAGCGAGTTGGGCCGAGATGAGGCCGACTTTTTTAATGCTCTGCCAGTTTAGCTCTAATCCCACCACAAACAGCAGTAAAGCAATGCCAAATTCGGAGAAAACTTTCAGTAGTTCGGCGTTTTGGATGAAAGCGGCGCCGATCGGTCCCAAAAACAGACCCGTAATGATATAGCCGATAAGTGGCGGCTGGCGCAGAATACTGGCCAGCATGCCTAAAGCGGCCGCGGTCAGAATTACAATTCCAAACTCCACAAATGGCGTCATGCCTCTATTGTAGCCGTCTTTAGACCTTGACGGGAGGCCTAAAATCAGATACAATGCTCTAATTTCGCTATGAAACGTGCAGATTTACCCAACTCGTTGCCAATCGCTGCTCCTCAGGGGCATAATCTTGTTGCCATCTGGTTTGGGGCTTGGGCAATCGGCATGCTTGCTTTAACGGCAGCTTTTATTCAATCAACCTGGCTGACGCCGGTCGCGGCTCAAGCAGCGGTGGCTGGAGCGTCTTCTAGCCTGGCCGAGCGAGTTATTTCCCAGGCCAATCAGGTCCGTCAGCAGCAGGGTCTTGATGTTTTAAGTACGGATGCCCGTCTGACCCAGGCGGCCCAGGTCAAAGCTGAGGATATGATTCGCCGGGGTTATTTCGCTCACTTCTATCAGACGTCCACTCCGTGGCAGTTCATTGATGCTACTGGTTACACTGATTGGCACTTTGCCGGCGAAAACCTGGCTAAGAATTACAACACCGCTGATGATCTGATTTCGGCCTGGTTGGCCAGCCCGGCGCACCGCGATAACCTGTTATCAACCAAATATCACCAGACTGGTGTGGCGACAGTCACCGGCCGTACTCCGGTGGGTGAGCTTGTTACGGTGACGGTTCAGCTGTTTACGGGTAGCTAATTGGTTGAACCTACCGTGAAAACGGGTGGGGCGGAACCAAAATAGAACTGCCACCAGAGGCGCCAACCTTCGGCCGGGGGCGCATCGATGGTTTTGGGGGATAATTCTTCAGGAGTAGCGACTCCAGCCAGGGGCTGACTGCTGCGCAGGGCGATAACGGTTTCATCTGGTCTTTTCAGTAGAAAGTGGCGGCGGAGCTCAATCTCTTGGAAGGATTTAGAATTGTAGTACACCAGGAGCGATTTTAAGCGATCGCGCTCTAGTTGGAGCTGGCTAAGGTTGTTATTGGCGGTCGTGATATCCTCTCTAATCTGATAATTGCGCCACACACTGCTTGCTAGACTCCAGATAACGACAAAACAGGCTCCAGCCAAGATGAGCCAAGTGAAGAAGTCGCGCGGTTTTACACCGGCGCGCTGCCACCAGCGTTGCTTCTCTAGGGGTAGCCGTTCGCGGTCGATTGAAGAGGATGAATCCACCCTTTAATTATAGCCTGAACGGGGCTGGGGCGGCGAGGGCGTAACAGATTGACAAACCTGGAAAAAAGTGCTATAGTCGGCGCAGTTTCGAATCTGAAAAATGTGGTCTCACAAGAGGAGGAGGCGGCCATGAAACGGCGAGATATGTTGCTCGGGGTGTTCGGCTTGGCATCGGCCAGAGCCGGCGCCAATGTTCTTGACGTTCTGGGAGACGGAGGAGCGTTCTTGGGTGCGGCGACCGATGCCGCGCTGCAGGCGCTCTTCGAGCGCACGCGGGTCGTAAACCCCAAGATGGAAGCGCCGCTCGGTGTCAGCCTGGTTTCGCCAGGCCTGACGGTCGAGTTGCGCGCCGACGAGGGCAGCTTCGACCAGGCACGTCGGGTCGAAGAAGCCTTTCAGCGTGTGCTGAAGGTGGACGCTGACCAGGCGATGCAGTATGCCCTGGAGGACAGGGCGCTGCAGCTGCTGGTCGAGGCGGGCCTGAAGACGGCCTTTGCCCGAGCGGGCTGCTTGGAGGTTCTGTCGGCGGATGAAGTCCGTCAGTGGACCGAACAGCGCCGCGAGGAGCGGGGCAACGACGAGGTGCGGCAGGGTAGTCTACCCGCGAAGGGTACGATCGAGCGGCCGTTCCTTGTGGCACGCTGGCGGTGGATTCCGCTTGCTGGCGTGGATTATGAGAGATGGTGGCAGGCGGTTACGACCCGTAACGTGGTCGAGCTCACCAGCCAGCTCAGCGTGTCTCTGCAGCTGGCCGACTCGGGCATCACGGTGGCGACGTTCGTCGTCCCTGTGGAAGTTCGGGCGGTTGGCGGCGGCACGCAGAGTCGCTCGACGTACGGTCGGCCGTTCGTTCACGCTATGATGACTCGGGCAACCGAGCATCTGGGTGGGATGCTGTCCGAACAGGCGCGCGTCTGGGATCAGGTCTGCTTGGGGCGACAGAAGCTCCAGGTTGGCCCTCAGGACACGCCTGAGACGGCGAAGCCGACGGTCGCGAAGCTGGTGCCGGTAGCGACAGTGCTGCCTCGGTTCCGCATCTTTGCGGTCTACCAGCGCCACGCCATCCTGACTGTCGGTCAGGAAGAGGGCCTGGTCGGCACGGGCGACGCCAGTAACCAGGCGGTCGGGTCAAGCGTGTGGGTGGGTGGATTCGAGTTCCGTCTCGGTCGCACTGCCCGTCGTCTGGCCTTGCTTTCCCTGGATGGCCAGCCTTTGGCGGCGCAAGAGGCGCTTTCGCGTCCCGATGCGGCCGTTAGCTGGCCCAACATGCCGCAGTCGGCGTCACGAACGTCCGGAGCGGCGACTGCGCCAGCTCCGACCACGTCCGGTGACGCTGTTGCCGGCCGAGTGCGGGTGTACGAGGACTGACATGAAGAAGATGATCGGCCTTCTGCTGCTGGCCTCGCTGGCCACGGCGCAGGAGGCGCAGAGTCTGAACGTCGCCCTGGAGGCGGCGACGGTGGGCAGCGTCATTCTGCTGCCCGAGGCTAAGCCGGCGGGCTGGGCTGTCTACGCGGTGACCATGGGGGAGAAGACCCCGGGGCACGAGCGCTGGGCGAGCCCCGGCCGGGTGGTGTTGGCTTACCGGGCCAATGAATCCCGGCGTGTGCTGGCCGTCAAAGTCCAGGGGAACGACCTCTGGTTCTGGGCGGCTGGCCAGTTGGAAGGGAAGGGCTGGTCCATCTCGGACCGCCTGCCCCAACCGGCTGTTGTGGTGGCGGTTGAGCCGGCGCGCAGTGCGTCCTTTGAGGCCTTAGTCGAGCAGGCCAGGGTTGAAGAGGTGATTGCGCTGCCGGTCGCCAAGCCGGCAGGCTGGACGGAGATCAAACTCCACCAATCCGCCGCCAGCTACTGGCGGACGGGAGTGGTCGGTGCCCTGATCTGCGAAGCGGACGCCACGCGTCTACCGTTCGTCGTCACCAAACTGGTGGGGGAGGGCGAGCAGGTCATAGCTCTGGCCTGGATGCGCGATAGTGATGTCGCGCAGCTGGGCGGTCGGCGGTGGCGGGAGGTGCGTCGTCAGGAGGCCGAAGTGGCTTCTCCGGCGCTGACTCCCCCGCCGCTGGTTCAAAACGGCGCGGCCTCGGTCAAGGAGACCCCGGTCGTGATGCCGCCGAACGTGGCGAAGTCGCCGCTGCCCGGTCTGACTCCCCCATCGCCTGGGCTGGCTCGGCCAAACTGGCTGACCGACCTGACGGCGTTGGAACAGTTGGGCATTGGGGCGAAGGTGAGCGCGGCGGGCCTTGATCCTTACAATCCGGCTAGCGGCTGGAAGTTGGGTCTTCAGGTCAGCCCGCCCGCTGAATGGCAGCCGGGCCTGGTAGTGGTAACACCGCACGGCCTCGCAGTCGTTATCGGCTGCCAAGAGGCCGCCGGCCCGACTGGTCGGGCGACGGCCAGCTACTGGTACCGGCCCCAGGTCATGGCAGCGATCGGGCTGCCTGAGCCAACTGCCCTGGTGAACTACTCAGTTGGTACGAAGCTGGCCTTGCCGGCCGACACCGATTGGGCGAAGAACCCGGCTGGCTGGACGAAGACCGACATCGGGCCGCTGACTGACGTACAACGTCGGCGGTTGGTCCCAGGCCTGGTCAGTGAGCTGACGGCGCCCGGTCAGACGGCGATCAGGGTCGTCGTTCTGGCGACCGTGTATGACAAAGAGAAGCCGGAGCAGTGGTTCGCCCTCTTGTGGGCGGCCGCCAAACCGGATGACAGGGTCAGTTGGAAGCTCTCGCTTCCCTGACCAGTGTGAATAGAGGACGGCGCCTTTCGGGGCGCCGTTTCTCTTTTTATATCGAGACGACTAACCGATCATGCCGCGGGCCAGAGCGCGAATAGCGGCGATTAAGGCCCACATGCTGACAATAATCACGATGCCAATGACGGAATTAAGGATGCCCGTTTTGGCTTTGCCGTACTTCTCGGCATCCCCACCTGACGTAACCAGTGTCCAGGACGCCATGATTAAGTACATGATGGCGACAATTGTGGCGAGAGTCAGAGCGATCACGATCAGGTTGTTGGCGATGGCGACGGGCTCGGTGCTGTGAACAAAAAGTTTAGGATTGCCATCGTTACCGAGGAAGATCTCTTTCCAGTCGCTAGCTTGAACGCCTTGATTGGGCACTTGGATATCGACGGTTGTGGCCATTACAAAGTGCCTCCGACATTATTGGTGGCTATTCCGGCGCCGATGTTGCGGCTGGCGGTCATAATCATAATCATGAAACCGAGCACGAGTATCCCCAATATGGCGTAGATGAGGGCTCGTTTTGACTTCTCTGCCTGTTCGGCGCTGCCCTGGGCCGTCACGTAGAGATAGGCGGCGTAAAAGATGCTAAAGATGGCGGCCACTGATACGGCGTACAATCCCCAAACATAAACACGGTTATTAAATAGCCGAGTGATGGCCGATTGTTTGTCGGGCGCCGGTGCAACAGGAAGATGATTGAAGATCTCGTCAAAAGAGGCGGCGTGAACCACTAAAGGAGCGGCCAGCCAGGTAATGAACCCGCTGGCCGCTAACTTAACTGACAGGAGTCTAGAGGTTGGTCGTGACATTACCGTCGGCCAATCCACCACCGGCGTTGCGTGCCGCATTGAAGATGAAGAAGGCGGCCATCAGAATAATGATGCCGATAATGGCGTTGATGATACCAGCACGAGCCTTGCCCGCTTTCTCACCATCCCCACCAGCCGTGATGTACTGGAAACCAGATAGTAGGAGGAAGAAGATCGCTGCGATGCCCGCGATCCAGGTGAAGACAATAAAGCCCTGGTTGATAATGCTGCTAAAGTTGCCAGTCGAAGTCGTGTTCACATTGAGACGGGCGCTGTTTCCAAAATCATCGGCGGCTGCTAAAGCTGTTTGGCTGCTCAGAAGGACAGTGGTCAGGGCCAGGGGGGCGTAGGCGAGTGTTTTGAGTCTCATGGAGATCATTTATTGATTACAAATTGCTATTTACATTACCGTCGGCCAATCCACCACCGGCGTTGCGTGCCGCATTGAAGATGAAGAAGGCGGCCATCAGAATAATGATGCCGATAATGGCGTTGATGATACCGGCACGAGCCTTGCCCGCTTTCTCACCATCCCCACCAGCCGTGATGTACTGGAAACCAGATAGTAGCAGGAAGAAGATCGCCGCGATGCCCGCGATCCAGGTGAAGACAATAAAGCCCTGGTTGATAATGTCGCTGAATTTCTTGGCTCCACCACCACTTGTCGAACCACCGGGTGTAACGCTGATGCTGCTGCCGAATTGAGCCAGTGCCGGACTGGCAGTCGCTAGTAGCGTGACCGCCGCTAAGGGCGCGTAAGCTAACCGTAAATATCTCATAGATGAAATTACCTTTTGTTCTCTTATTGTAACCTGATTATGGGGATAGTTATTCACAGCCTGTGGATACCTTACAGGCTAGTGCCGATTGTGCTGCTAGCGGCATTCTGAGCGACCTTCCGGGTGGCGCTGTAAATCACGAAGGTGCTACTGGCTATTAGAATACCGATTATCGAGTAGATGATCTGGCGTCGGGCGGTGGCGGCTTTGTCGCTGTCTCCCCCGGCGGTGATGTAATTGAAGCCGGCTAGCAGTAGAGAGAAGACGGCGACTACCCCAAATATCCAAGTGAAGACAATGAAGAACTGGCTGACAATGCCGGCGACGCGAACCCCAGTAATTGGCACATCGGTTGGATTAATGCCTTGTCCCGACCCAATCGTGAGAGCGGCCAGTATAAGACTCATCGGACGAAGGCCACGATGGCCTGAGTTATGACGAGGGTGAGAGTGACGACGATCAAGCCTAGGGCGGCGTTGACTAATCCTTGGCGAGCGGTGGCGGCTTTGCTGGAATCCCCACCTGATGAGATATACGATATCGCGTGCATAATCACTGATAGCGTCAAAATTATGCCCGCCGTCCAAAGTAAGATATTGATGACCCCGGTGCCGGCGTTAGTTAGCCGATTCCAGGTGTCGGTTAGGGTTGTCTCGCGCGTGCCCACGACGGGTACATAATTGTTGATGCTCTCCACGTTGGGGACGCCTGTTTCGGAGACGGAAGCGGCGAGTAGCGTGCTCATGGGTGTAAGACGTTGTTAATGCCGATCTGATTGACTGGTTGGGTCACGAAACCGAGAGTGGTGCGGACGATAACCTCAGCCAAGACGACAATCGCTAGGCCGATTAGCACGACCTTGATGGCGTTTTTGGCGGCAGCACTACTAGATGGGTTATTCGCCGAGTTAAAATATAGAATACCGGCGTAGATGATGGTGCCGACAGAAGCGGTGTAGGCGATCACGCGAATCCAGCTAGATATCGTTTGAATCAGTTCGGGCACTTTGTTGACGTCGATCTCGGTCATGCTGGTTGATTGCGCCAGGGTGAGGGCTGGCGTCAGCAGCAGGCCAACGATTAGAAGTAGAAGGATGCGGTGCTTGGTCATGCGAAGAGTTTAGAGATGAGGCTGATGAAAGCGGGGACGATCCAGTTGGCGAAGACGATGAGGAAGGCGCCGATGGCGGAGGCGATCAGGTTCTTTTTGGCGGTTTCGAGAGCAGAGCTGTCGGTGGCCCGAACCATGGCGATACCAGAGATGATTACCGCGACGGTGAAGAAGAAGGCGGCGAGAATCATCAGCAGCTTTAAGACCTGACCACCGATATTCGGGGTGCAGATGCCCATTAGACCGGCATTATTTAGATCAATCGTCCCTTGATTGTTCGAGAGCGCGATGTTGATATTGCTGCCTGTTTTGCAGATGCCACTCAGGAAGAATCCGGTTCGTCCGGACGGGTCAGTGTCTTCAAGGTCGGTGGCGATGAAGCCACCTGACGTGTCGATTGGTTTTTGGGGGGTGACAGGCGTGGGGGTAGGTGTTGGTGTGGCGGTGCCGCCGGTGCCTGAGCCGGAACTGCCGTCATAGGCCCAACCAGCTGAGCTGATAATACTGTCGCAGGCACTACCGTCAACTGGCATAGAGGCGGCATTTTTATCGAACTTCATCAGGTAGGCGACCATTCTTTTGACGGGCGCGTTGTCGTTGAAGCTGATGGAGAATGTCGGGGAGCGGTAAGTCGTGCCGACTGTTTCCGGATCTACGCCGTGAACAGCGACTCTTTCTGAACTAGTGGCTAAGCCAGCGCCCGAACCGGCTGTTGGGTTGATGACAGCTTTGCACATTGATACGGCTGTCGTGCGGCTGATATCTTGCTGCTCGTAGCGGCCCGTAACGTAGGCGTAGGTGTAGTTTGGATCGAGCGATGACAGATACACCTGATAGGTGGCGGTGTTACTGCCGGTGGGTAAGGTTTGTGGCTGGACATTGATCATACAGATGCCGCGACTGCAGCCCCAGCCTTGAGATTCAACCGGAAATGAAGTGGCGGTGGCTCTGGTTGTGACGAGGCTGCTCTGGCAGAAGTCTTGGCCGGTCATCGTCATTACCGGGTCGTTGTAGTTATAACCGCTAACTGTGGCGAAGACGTAACCTGTGCCGCCTGATTTAAAGTTGAGGGTGTAACTGGCAGAGGTGTGAGCATTGCTCAGCCCGGAGAGATCGGCGATGACAAACGCCGTATCCTTACTACTCAGATCGAAGGCCTGTTTGCAGGTGCCGCTCGCGTTACCGACGTTATAGAGCATAGTTTGCGGCGCCATAGCCGCTTCCAGATCAGTTTTGCTGCCGCCGTAGACAACCAACCGATAGGCATCAAAAGTGCCGACCACTTGAGGATTGGTCTCGACGGTAAATTGATAGTCGACCCCGGGTAGTACTCGAGCCTCGCCGCCGGTAAAGCCGCTTATTTTCACAGGGGATGTAGTGTCGGCGCCAGCGATGCCCCACAGTAGCAAGCCAAAGATAACTAAGGCAATGACACCTAGTGAGATTAGTCGACCTCTGGTCCAGTGGGTGCTCATGACGTTTTAGTGACGATGCCTGAATCGATCAGAATTTTCAGAACCAGGCTGATGCTGTACATGGCGACCAGGCCGGTCAAGGTGGTGATGACCATCGCTTTGGCGGTGCCGGCTAGGGCTGGGTTGCTGCCCGACAGAATATACATCACACCGGCTGACATGATGATAAGCACGGCGATGGCGGTGGCGTAACGGCTGAGGGTACAGACGAGAAAAGTGACCAACGCGCCGAGGTTCTCAGCGGGGCTGACCCCGGTGTTGCAGCGCACGATGGCTCCCATCTTACCGATGAAGCCGTCGCTGGCGATCACGGAAAGTCTGGTACCGGTGCCAGTACCCGTGCCCGCCTCTGCCCCGGGTGGCCGGGTGGTGGTTGGGGTGGATTGAGCTAATGCGGTGGTAGCACCAGTCACAATCATCACTAGACCGACAAAGAGAAGGATGAGTCGCTTACTCATTTTTGTTTAGCAGCTGGTTGATGCGTTCAGCGGCTCGGTCGACGGCGTTATCAGCGTTCTGTCCTCGGAGGGCGACGTCATCAAGCATCTCGGACATGATGCTGTCGAAATCGCTGTGGTGACGTTTGAAAACGGGCTCAGCTTTGGCCAGGCGGGTGATCTGTTCTGGCTGTAGGTCAGCTTTCACGGGGCTGTAGCTGTTGGTCAGGCCGCGAACTAAATCGGAGGCGTTCTCGCTGGCCATAAGTTTAGCCAAGACACCCGCTTTTGATTTCTGGCTGGAGCCCTTACTAATGCCGATGGCGTAGTAGCGAGCAAAAACCACCGGTTCACCATCAGCTGTAACTTGGGGCACATTGGCCACTTCGAGCTCGACTTTGTCGCGGGCTTTCTGCGTAACAACATCTTCAAACTCACCGTAATCGAAGATCATCGCCACTCGACCATCGAGAAAGGCTTGTCGGGCTGACGTGAAGTCAGTGTTCCAGGAGTAGTTGGGGTTGGTTGGATTGGCGTAGCTATTGAAGTAGCGGAGTGCGTCTTTGCCGGGGTAGATGAGTCGACCGTCGGCGTTCTTCTCGTAGTTCTGGAAAAGGGCCACCAGTTTGGTTGAGTCGACAACCCGACCGCCCTGCTGCATGACCATTAACTCGTAGATGTCTTGAGCCCACTCCACGTTCTGGGCCATGCCGAGGGCGGCCCCAGAGGTGATAATTGTGTTGCCGTTACGTTGCGTGATGCGTTGGCTGGCAGCGGCAAAATCGTTCCAGGTGGCGATGGGGCTGCTGAGCGTTTTACGAATCGGTTCGTACTCACTCTCCTTGTTGGACAGAGCCTGGCGCCACCGATCGCTCGCCTCACCGAATAATTTACGGTTGATGAAGAGCTTTAGCTCTTTCACCGGCCCCGGAAAGGCGATCGCGGTGCCATCTTTGTTTAAGAGTTGAGCCGAGATCAGATCAATGTAAGTTTCGGTGAAGAATGTTTTGGTGTCCGCCGCGCCATTTCCGTCTTTGTCGGGCTTGACGTAGTCGGCCGGAATGGTCACAAATTTATCTTTATGGTCAGGAATATAGTCGTTGGGGATAATCGCGACGTCGGGCGCGCTGTCTGCGGCGATGCCATTTACTAGGCGCCACTCGTAAGCAGTCTCGATCTTCTGGGCTTTGACCGTGGTGTTGTCAGTAGTTAAGCCGTTGGCGAGATCTTCGACAGTTTCCAGTTTAAAGTCAGGGTGCCAGATGGTGAGTGGGCCGGTAACGGTGGCGGCGGTGTTGCTGGTGGTATCTTCGCCACAGCCAATAGCGAGCAATCCTAAAGTGGCAATGCCAACCGTGGCGGCGGTGGTTATCAACCTGTCACGAAGCGGTGCGATCCCCATCCTTATGATCTAGTGGTACAGATTACAGTGTAAGCTGTTTCAGCCAGTCGCGAAAGTCATCCTTAATTTCCGGGTGAGCGAGAGCGACTTCAACTGAGCCTTTCATGTAATCAAGCTTGCTGCCGATGTCGATGCGCCGGCCGTTGATGCGTTGAGCGTAGACGCGTCGACCATCTTTAATCATGGCGTTGATGGCGTCGGCTAGAATGTATTCACCACCTTTGCCCTGAGTTGGATCGAGCTGCTCGATGTAGTCGAAGATCATCGGCTGGAAGAGGAAACCGGTCACGCTCGCCAAACGGCTGGTCGTGGCGTCAGCGCCGGGCTTTTCAATGATGGATGTCACGCGGTCGTGCCCATTCTCTTCCTCGGTTTCGACAATGGCGTACTTGCTGGCGCCAGCGTCATCGGTCTCAATCACGCTAATGATGGCGTCGCACTCACCGTTAAGGGAGCGATAGACCTCGTTCAGCTGAGCGATGTACGGCTTGCCACCGTTTTCCGGAAGGATTATGTCATCCCCAAATTGAACACAGAAGGGCTTGTCGGCGGTAATCGGTTTGGCTTGAAGCACAGCGTGGGCGTTGCCGAGCTGCTCTTTCTGGCGGGTGTAGACGAAGTGGGCTAGGTCAGAGACTCGTCGAATCTCGCGCAGCAGATCCATCTTTTTAGATTGCCGCAGCTTCTCTTCTAGCTCCCAGTAATAATCGAAGTGGTCTTCAATTGAGTGCTGATTAGACGAAGTGATGAAGATTACCTGCTGCGTGCCAGATCGGACAGCTTCTTCAACGATGTACTGCACCCCCGGCTTGTCGACCAGAGGCAGCATTACTTTTGGTAAGGATTTGGTAAAGGGGAGAGAGCGGGTTCCAAAGCCAGCCACAGTTACGACCAGTGTTGTCACATCGCTTAACGGTTCTGTCATCTTCGCTCTGTTACTGTATATATCGTACTTAATTGTACACCTGCCCGCCAAAACAAAAAATGCCTTCTGAGAGCAGGCAAAATAGGGTCGAGTCTACTCTTCGACTTCGACCTGAACGCGGTGCCGCTTGGCGCTCTCTTCTTTGGGGAGTCTGATTGTTAGCAGGCCGTGCTTGATGGAGGCCTTGGCGTCGCGGGCGCGCACGGCGATTGGCACCGGAATTGTTCGGGAGAAGGTGCCCCAGTAGCATTCCTGGAAGAAAACATTATCGGCGTCGAGCTGGTGCATATCCTCACGCTCACCGCGAATGGTCAGCTGGTGTTCGTTGATCTGGATGTCGAGCTGGTGGGGGGCGACGCCCGCGATTGGGGCTTTAACGATCAGCTCGTCGGGAGTTTCGTAGACATCAACCGCGAGCTCGCCTTCGTAGTCGCTCTCCCATTCAGCGGGTTCGGCCGGTTCGTTGCCGCCAGCGGGGGCAGGGGTGGGCGACGCCGAAGAATCCGCGGTGGCGAAGGCCTCAGCGAACGATGGCTCCGGGTTAGGATGCGAGCGTCGAAACATCAATAAAGGTATGGCCGATAATAATTCCTATTCATTGTCTGTATCCCCCATCCGTAACGTCAAGAGAGGCAGGTGGGGCGTGGGTCGGGAAAGTGGCTGCCAGTCACCTCTTTGGCTTGACATCGTCGCGCCGGCCAAATGCGCGCTGTGCGACGCGCGGGGCAATCCCCTTTGCGATTTTTGTTTTGAGGAATTGGCGCCGCGGTGGCATCAGGAGGGCGATCTGTGGTATCTCGGCGCGTATGATGGTCGTTGGCCTGAACTAATCGGCCGGTGGAAATTCGGCGGTCAACGGCTGGCGCCGCGCCACTTAGTTTGGTCGTTACCTTTGCCTCCACTTTTGCCGGGTGCCTGTTTGGTGCCGGCGCCTCAGTCGCGGTGGCGGTTTGCCGCGCGCGGCTATAATCAAGCCGCGCTGTTGGCTCAGTGGCTGTCTGAGGTCTCGGGGGCTCCTGTGGTTGATTTGCTGCGTGAACCGTGGCGACGGACACAAACTCACCTGGCGGCCGATCGTGAGGCCCGTCAGAACGCACGTCGCATCACAGTCCGGCGGCCTGATCGGTTGGCGAATCGTCCGGTCTATATTGTGGATGACGTTCTGACGACCGGCCAGACGCTACAATGCCTGCGCCAGGCGCTGGAGCGGTCTGGAATAAAAGTCGTGGGCACTATCGTGTTGTCTCGATCGCTACTGCATTATCCAGCCACCAAATGAATCTGTTGCAGTTGTACTGGCCTCAAACAGAAGACCGTTTTTCTCTAGGGAGTAAACGATCATTTTACGCCATTCAGTTGAAGTGCCATCTGTGTTGGTCACGCCAACGCGGTACAAGAGTAATTTTCTGTCCGGTGAGATAGCTGTAATCTCGTAGCGGTTGATCTGAGGATCTGAGCCATAGGTGGTGAGAAGTGCATTCGCCGTGCCATCATCTTGAATAGTGTAGATGCCCTGGTCTTTATGCGAGTAATAATTGCTTAGGCTGTAGGCAATTTTATTGTTGGATAGCCAAAAAGGTGTGTCAGAGAAGCTCTGATTTGATGAAACCTGATGGAAATTGCTGCCATCAGAGTTAATGGCGTAGACGGCACGGTGATTCCTTACTCTATTTTGGTCGTTGTTATCAGACCCGCTGGTATAACTGAGATAGCGATAGCTGATCGCGATCTTTGTGCCATCGGGGGAATAATTAGCCGAGTAAACATCCTTATACTCATTATGCGAATTTACTGATCGATCACCTTTCGGTAGCAGCTGTCGTGGATTCTGTGGTTGCTCGACGGTGGAGATAAAGAGACCGCCCGGCTCTCCTCCGAAGTCATTGTTTTCGGAGTAGTGCGCGATGTGCAGGCTGTCAGGAGACCAGACTGAACTGTAATTGGAGCCAATAGTGGTGTAACCTGTGCCATCGGCATTTACGATTCCAGATCCAGCCACCTCCCAACCAATCAATCTGACAAGTATGTGTTTGCCGTCTGGCGAGAAAGCCGGATTTTGGAAAGACCGTAGCTCAGCGACAGTTTTAGAATTCGGATCATAAGGAGTGCTGTTGAGGATGACTCGCTCTTCGTTGCTCGTTAGATTGTAACTTGCCAGACTGTCGTCGTTTGTTGTGTAGACCAAAGTCTTGCCATCGGGTGATAGGCTGGCCTCTGATGCCCCAAAATTGTCCTTAACGGCAAACGAGAATAGTTTTGTTTTGCTGCCGTCTAAGGCTTGTGTGTAATATGTCCAGGTGGAATTATCTTTTGTGCCAATTATAAAGCCGGCTGTACTCTTCTCTTTAGCGGCTGTCGGTACATTAGCTGTCGGTACACTGACCACTGTCTGGTTGGTGTTTGTGGTATTGGTAACTACAGCGGTGTTTTGAGGATTAACCGTCTGGGGACGTTTGACTGCCCAGAGGACACCAGCAGCAATAACAAGAAGTACAAGGATGCTAAGTATCAGCAGTAGACCCCAACGCTTTGGTTTCTTGACTAGATTTTGCGGGTATTCCGGTTGGTGGTCACCTGTTTCGACTGTGGTTGTCTCGGCCATGGTTCCTCGTTTAACTGGTAGTATTTTCACGCATCCATTTAATAGTACCAGTTGTTTGGTTTTCCCAAGAGCTCCTCAACAACCAAGTTTCTGGTGAATGAATGACCCTCCCCAAGATAAAATGTCCCTGTTGTGAATCAATTATTCTATTACAAGCGGAGAAGACCCACTAAAGTCTTAGTAAAGGTGGGCTACGGACCGAGGAGACGATTTATTCGGCTCCGGTCTTAAACGCTTGTACTAGCACGCCGATTCACAACAGGGACTTTTTTCTTGGTACGCCCGGAGGGGTTCGAACCCCCGACCTTCGGCTCCGGAAGCCGACGCTCTATCCAACTGAGCTACGAGCGCTTGGTGGCTCGGAGGTAGACTACCTCAACGAGCCGAGCGAGACAACCGGCTTGGCCGGTTACCAGAGGTGGCGCCAGATCCAGAGTCGCCAGCCAGCGATCTGGATGGTTACGAACAGGTACAGAACCGTCAGCCGAACGCCTGGATTGTCTCGGGCATTCTGGCGCGTAGCGATGCTGTGATCGATTCGCAGACGGCCAGCCTTAAGGCCGTGTTGTTTCAAGACCCTCTCCAGCTGACTGCTCGTCTGTTGTCGGGCTTCGGTTATCTGGTTGGGGTCGAGTTCGGCTCTACCTAGATCATACAGCCTGACCACCCGCAGATGGGTCACCAGGTCGATCTGTTGGCGGTTTAGCGCCTGCTCGAAGCCATCCATACTCAACTCGGGCATGGCACTCTCCAATCCTGTTGCAGTCTGACCGGTTACGAGCCGTTGGTCAAGGTGTCGACGTGGCGTTTTAGTTCGGCGTCAACTCGGAAAGAACGGCCCGACCGGGGTAGAACCGCACCGGCCTGGCGAACCGGGTCATAGCCGGCTCGGCTGTAGGTGAAGGTGTAGACGCCGGCGATTAAAATAGTGCGAAAACGGCCGAGATGGTCGGTGATTTCGGTGCCGACGATCTTCTGATGATGATTAATGAAGCGGACAACAACTCTGTCGAGCGGTTGTTCCGTCACGGCATCCTTAACTACACCGTACGGGCGAGGCATTTTGGCGATGAACAGCTCGAGCAGCCAAGCCAGCAGATAGTAGAAGCCGAGGTAGAATAGTAGCCTGCTGGGGGCGCTGATCAGGGTGATAATCCAGGCGGCGGTGCCGGCGGTGAGCAGGGTGGTACGAGAGGCGGATATTATGTTGAACAGCCGTTGCCAGAACAGCCGACCTTTTAGAGCCAGATCATCTCGCTCCAGCTCCAATCCCAATCGAATAAGCCGGTGGATGTTCTCCCCGCGTACGAGATGATTATACGGCTTGAAGCCAGTGGCGATGATTGAGAGTAGAAGGGTACGGCGACCATCCACCAAAAAGACATACTGTCCCTGGCTGTCTGTGTGTCGCGTGTCGACGACCTGGCGGGTATCTGGAGTGAGCAGCTGAACGGTCGCGCCGATGATCGGGCGGCGATTGCGGCCATCAATCACCTTGCCTGAGGCGCGTGGTCGACGGTAAGAGGTGATGGCCTGCAGGAGATTGGTCAAACCAGCGGCGAAACGACCCAGTATCTCACTGAGGGCCTGAAGGAGCCCGGCGATGACGGTCGGCAGGCTGGTCAGAATCGCCAGGGCGCTAAGCGGGGTCAGAATTTTCTGAATCCAGGAGGTGGCCTCTTGCCAGGGGGCGAGAGTGGCAACGCGACCGGTAAGTGGGATTAGCGTTTTGCTACCAGTTTTGTCAGCACTGGAGGCCTCGAGCTGTAGGGCTTGGGCGGCTGGTGTGTTGGGAATGGTGCTATCGGTGCCTAAGAAATAGATCAATCCACCATCATCGTCTGGGGTGATGTCAGTGCCGCCATCTTCATCTGTCCAGATGTTAGTGGTGCCACACTTAGGGGCGTACTGCGAGGCGACAAGCAAATTGCCGCGGTTGGCCACGGGGACCTCGCCGAAACCGTCAACGGTGCCCATAATTGAATTCGCCAAACTTTCCGGCGCGCCGGTTTCAATTTGGCCGTTCTGCTGGATGAAGCTGTTGCTGCCCAACAGTGAGAAGCGACGGCTGGGTTGGCTGTTGGTATAGCGAATACCGTACTGGTCGTAATAGAGTAGGCCGGTTTGAGCGATGGAAAATGGTCCGGCACTGGCGCTGCGGCTGTAGGCGTAGGTCAACCGAGGGTCTTCAGGTGCTACACCTAATGTATATTGAGCCACGGGTGTTTCAGCCCCGGTCAGGGTGTTTACAAACAGTAATTGCAAGGCGTTGGGGAAGACACCGGTCTGTTGTCCGGCAGTGTAGAAACCGTTGGGTGTGATGGTGCCGGCACGGCTGTCAAGTAACTTGAACTGGACTACGGTTTGTGGCCGAAAGGCGCCCCAGCCGTCGTAGGCGATAGCCGAGAAATTAAAGATTGAGCCGGGTCGATTAGTGAATTGATACTGTCGAAAGCCGACGACATTACGGGCGTTGAGAGCGTCGATCTCGGTCTGGGTGTAGGGCTTGGTGATGACGCCGCTCCACGCTCGAGCGCTGCGATTGTTGAGGGTTCTTTCGGCTTTGATTGTCCAGTAGTAACAATCCTCAGTCTGACCGGCATGGAAACGGCCAATGGAGTCGATAGCTCCAGATTCAGGATTTGTGCTGGAGAATTGAATCGGCTCTTGAGCGACTTTGATCTGATTTGAGTACTGATCGAAAGAGTAGGCGAGATAACGTCCTTGCTGTCCGGACAGAATTCGCAGATGACCTGACATGACGATGTACTCGAGCTGCGGTAGGGTGGTCGAAACAGTCACCCGTCCGGTATTTTGCCAGACCTGACCGGCCGAATCGGTGTAAGTGACAGTCACACCTTTATCGAGAGTGCCGGTCTGGGTTCTGGCCGTAAGCAGGCCGTCGTTGGTGATTGACCCGGCGGCGGCCGTCCACTTCACCCGACTGCGATCGATAGCGAGAGGGGTTCCGTTCTGATTGTAGGCGGCGACGGCGTACTGTTTTGTCTGTCCGGGCTGAAGCGTCACACTCGAAGGACTGATCTGGATGTACGAGACGCGATTCTCACTCGGGTCAACAAAAACGTCAACCGAGGCCTGTCCCTGTAATCCTTGATAATTGACCGTAGCGATTACTGACTGACGGTAGTTGCCGGCGGCGGTTGTGGCGGTGAGTAATCCACTGCCTGAGATTGAGCCGACGCCATTAATGGTAGACCAGGTTACGGGCACGGTTTTGGCCTGACCCCAGGCGTCATAAACGGTGGCGGCGAGTTGGGTGGTGCCCCCCGGTTTAACGGTGACTGTTCGGGGCGATAACGAGATTGACCAGCCGTAGTTGGTTAAGATTTGAGCGGATACGGTTCGGCTGTCTGAGGCGACCTGGTCGCTATTTCGAATGACGGCGAGGGTGTAATAATATGTCACGCCAATGGTGGCTGCCGCGTCGCGGTAGCTGTTTTGAGCGGTCTCTATTAGTAGTTCACCTTGAGCTGTGCTGGAGGTAGAACGCCAAATACGAACACTGACACCACTGGGCAGGACGTTGTAGCTGAGAGTGATGGCGCCTGGCCCAATGTAAGTCTTTAGGTTTTGAACAGCGTCAGGCTTGCTGGTGGTGACAGGCGGCACGACGGGTGGGTCAACCGGTGGATCGACGGGTGGAGTGGTCGGCTGTTCTATTGTTATGGAGTTGGCGGTGACGGTGCCCGTATTGTCCGCCAGGTCTTGGCCGCTGACGACCACCGCTTGTGAGCCGGTCGGATCGCTGCTGGTGACGGTGCGGGTGCAGGTCCAGCTGGTACCTGAACCTGTACAGCTGGTAGCCAGTCCGCCTACGGTCGCTGTCGGGGCCGCTGCCAGGGTCTCGTCACTGCTAACAGTGATGGAGATGATATTGCCTGTGCTGGCCGTATTGCTCACGGCTCCGTTTGAGGTGGCGGTGGCAGACAAGACGGGAGCGGTCGGGTCATAAATCAGGGTAAAGTCAGCCGAGCTGGCGCCGCTGGCGAGGGCGTTGTTCGAGGCATCCTCCAAAATGACCTTAACTCGAACGGTGGTGGATGAAGTATCAGGCGTATCCCAGTTATAAGAGGTGGTTGCTGTCGACAGACTGGTGGCTCCGGCGATATCCAGCCAGCTGCCGCCAGAGTTGGTCGAGTACTGCAAATGAATATGATCGGCACCGGCTGTGCCGGTAGCTGTCCAGGTAACAGCCAGAGTGTCGCCGGTTTCGTTGGCGTAGTTTGTGCTGCCCGCGGCCGGCGCAGTGACGGTGGCCGTGATCGGGTCGTAATTTACCGTGAGCGAATTGACCGCTGGCGTGACGGCAGTGTCAGTGGTTGCCAGAGTGAATTTTAGATACAAGTTTTCGCTGGCCGGCACGGCTGTCAGATCGTTCGTCCAGGTAGAGCTGTTGTGTGAGTACTCAGTCGTGACGGTTGTATTGGTCGGTGTAGTTGTGGAGACGCTGGCGGTTGTCCAATCATTGTTCTGGCCGGCCTGGGGGGTGTAGGTCAGGGTGGCCGTACCTGAACCTTGATAGGTTGTGGTGGCGGAGTAGTGATAAAGAATGCTGCTCGAGATCGCGTAGACATTCGTTGCGCTAACAGCCTCCACATCTATTAGATCGTCAGACAGGGTTGCGTAGCCTGGTGCCCAAGCTGAACCGTTGTAGTGGGTTAGGTTGTATCCACCACCTAATGTTCCGACAGCCCAGATGTCGTTCGTGCCAGTTCCGTCGATGTCTTTCAGGTTGCTGGCGCCGACTGAAGATGGGGTCATAGTGCCCCCGGACACGTAGTAGACCGTGCTTCCAGCGTAATCAGTGAACCAGGCCCCGCCGCTGGCTGGAGCGTACACGGCGGTTAGGGCGATTGGCGCGGGACTACTGGCGTTGAGCCAAGCCACGCCGTTGTAATGCCAGGTGCTGTCACAACCAATACCAGCATCGTTAGCTGCCCAAACATCCGTAGTACTAGTACCGCTTAAACCAACAAAGTTACCGACACAAGATCCTGGAGATGATTGCTGTGTCCAGGTTGAGCCGTTGTAATAAAAGATGGCTCCATCTGCGCCAGCCCAGATGTTGTCGCTGTCATATCCCCAAGCGGAGGCAAATACAGCTGGGGTAGATCCATCAATCAAGAGATAGCTGGTTGACCAGGACGTGCCGTTCCAGTGAGAGGCTACGCCGTAATCGCCAAAGATCCAGGTATCGTTGGCGGCGAAGGTTACGATGGCGCCGATGTGTAGGCCCGGCACGCCTAAACCGGTATGTGTTGTCCAAGATGAGCCGTTGTACTGTACCGCTTCATCAACCTCGGCGAGCCAAACGTTATTATCGGCGGTTGAGGACATGCCGCTCCAGGTGCTGTCGAGAGAGGGCACGCCAGCAACTTGACTCCAACTGGCACCTCCTTCACTGCTGCTTAGAGTGATTGTGCCCCCGCCGTCACTAGTAGTAACGGTATCGGTGAGTGTGAAATTATTAAACTCTGCCTGAGTGCTCCAGGTCTGAGCGAGGCTGGCGAGAGCGTTGCCTTGTAAGCCGACGACGAGGGATAGCACGGCTAAGCCTTTGGCGGACACAATGGCTGTTGAGCCGACCGTGGCGTGCAAGGCGATGCGGCGGTGAACAGCGCGATGGTGAGGTGTATTGTGCCAATCTCTGTACCATCTAAAACGCGAAACGAGCCGTTGGTGCGGCCACTCTAAAACCCGACGGACCGGCCCGAGTAATTTGGGCAGTGTCATCCTTCTTATTCTATCAGGATGAGTGAGCGTTTTTGGGGGATAAAGCAAAGCCGCCATCCCCCGGTGAGGGATGGCGGCTAGCCACGACGCCAAGGCGTCGTTAGGGGAGCGTCAGAGCGCGAACGACGGGCGTCGTTCGGTCCGACCGAGACCGGAGGTTGAGGCGGATGAACACCACCACACCAGGCTCCAGGTCTCGGGCTTTCTCTTGCCACGTTATGCCGTCGATGCTGTAGAGCACCTCGGCCTGTGTGCCGGGTGGCACGTCGGCGAGCAGGTTGGGCGCCTGCTCGAGGTCCATTGTTCGCGGTAGCGCGATTGTCGCGCTGCCCGAGCTGTTGAACTCGGGCACGCTGTCGTACCGGTACACGGCACTAGACGAGATTGCCCAGGCTCGCGTCGCGCTGGGCGCGACGACCTTGATGAGGTCGTCGTCGGTCGGACCCTCAATCATCTGGCCGGTCTGCAGATTCAGGCTGGTGTGGCCGTTCTGCAGGCTACCGACCCCGATGTTCCGGCTGATCGACCTGACCTTTAGGGGCAGACTCTTGGGTTGTATCTGCCCGTTTGCACTCACCAGGTACAGGCAACCGATCTCGTCGGTGGCCATTAGCTGGCCATTGACGTTCTGGATGCCCGCCCACTTAATGGGCGCGTTGGCGACGGTGCCCCAGTCGCCGTTACTCTTCCGGCGCCAGATGGAGCCCTCCTCGTTGCAGGCCCAGATCAGGCCGTTGCTGTCAGCGGTAATGCCGCTGAAGATACCAATGTTGGAGCTGGGCGTGACATCCATGGTCCACGTTCCGTTGAGACGATGGAAAATCGCCCCTTTGGCTCCGACCCACAGATCGTTCCAGCTCCTGCCATGGGCGCAGTGGGCCTCGAGCCAGCTGCCATCTTCTTTTGAGATTTTCTCTAGCTCTTCCCAGCGGCTGCCATTCCAGTGGACAGCCGCACCGTACGTGCTGAGCACGACGGCTTCTCGACCATTCGCCCAGATGGCACCGATCTGGTTGCCCCCGGCACCCAGCTGTTGATGCTCCGTCCAGCTTTGTCCTGGGTTCTCCAGGTCAATCTGGATGACGGACACGCCACCGTCCAGCCAGACATCGGTCTGGGTCGCGGCGATGTTGTGCCAGCCAACGGGCAGGGGCGCTCTGTCGGGCACCTTGACCCACGCACCGCGGCCGCCGGTGTTGAGTAGACGGATGGTTCCATCATCCCCAACTTCGAGGCCTTGGCAGTCCCACGCGCGCCAATCGGCGCTGGTGGTCCAGCTGTTGGCGCGCAGGGACACTGGCTGGACCGGTGGCTTGAGTAGCTGCGTGGCGTTCCACGCAGTCAAACTGACCAGCAGGCCGGCGGCCGCGCCAACAACGTAGATGTACCAGCCCGAAGACCGGCCGCAGGCCGGCCAACGCTGGATCGCCTTTTCACGACCAAAGCGCCAGAGACAGCCCGCGCCTTTCAGGCAGAGCGGACCGAGCTTGGCCACGCTGGCGAGGTCTTTGCGGGCCTGGCGCAGGTAGCCGAACGCCTCACGACGCCAGGATGCCACGGCCATGACCAGGAAGGCCAGGCCGACGGTACAAGCAACGATCCACACCCACTCGGGGGTGAGGATCACCTTCTGCCAGAATGTCGACATCGTCGACCTCCTTCCCTCGTTTATAACGAGAATTCCAATTGTTCAACTGCGCTCCAACCAGACGCTTGACGTCAGATTGGGTAAGTCACCGCAACTCTAGTCTTTGTTTAGGGTTTTGTCAAGATGTCTTTTGCTATGTCTGTGGATACAAAAAACGACCCCCGGCGGCCTTAGTCGTCGGGGTGTTCAATCGTTTGCTTCATCAAGGCGGCAAAGTGATCGTCGAGCTGTTTCCGAGTGATCACATGTCCGCGCTCCCGGGCTTCATACACAGTGGCCGAGAGCGGCCAACGTGGTGTGGTCTGCTGAGCGACAAGCAGGCGTCGGACCTGTCTGGCGAGCAGCTGTTCAGGTCGGCCGATCATCCAATCCTCAATCTGATTCAGTGCCTCAAGGTGGATGGCTAGCTCGACAGCCAGCTGGTGATTGTCTATCAGGCCGAGTCCAGATTCGAGCTGTAGACTGGTCTGGACGAAACTGCCGCGCCGGGGGTAGTCCTCGGCTAGAGATATTAGATCCCAACGATCCATGAACTCAAGCTCAGCAACCTGTGGATGCATCCAATCGATCTGGTGGTGCCAGACGAGCAATCCCTGCAGCAGATCACGCACGATCGATCTGAGAGATCGACCGTGACTCACGCCGCCCGAGCTGTAGAGAGAGTGCATCTCTCGCAACAAGCCGTGAACCAGCAGCAGACGGTCAAATCGTTCTGGATTCATGTCCCAGCCCCTTTCGGAGTTAGCTTAACGCAAAAAACCCGCTAGAGCCATAAATCGCCCGGCAGAATGTCATTCACAGACATGTCTGGCGAGCGAAAATCGTCAACAGATTATCGTATGCGGAAAAATTTCCTCAAGATTATAAGTCCTCCCCCTATAGTTGGAAAAGTAATGACCAATAACCACGCAACCGTAAGAACATTTCTTGCGTCAAAACCTTTAGATGGATCAAACCCTTCAAATCCTCCAAGCGCAATGTAGGAGTAGATGGTTGCCAAACCCATGAATATCGCAATTATTCCTATTATGAACTCCACCAGACTGCGAGCTGAATATGTGGTTGGATTGTGGATTTGGTTGTTTATGTCGGTTGACGCTCTGGCTGATTGCCAAACTGAACGGGCGGCAAGTAAGAAAAACACTGCCAGAATAATATGGATCAGGCCGTTTGTCGGGAAGTAGCCATATCCCACTGAGAAGATGATATTTCTTATTCCTTCGGCCAAATTGCTAAGGCTATAGAGTAACAGTGCCAAAGAGACAAGTTTTTGAATTATTTTCATGTGTACATTGTAAGCGTAAATGCACACCACAACCATATCCCCCAACAACCAAGATTTGAGTGCACGCAAAAGCCAAACATCACCCAATCCTGCAAAGGAGGGTGACGTTTGGCTAGTAAACTCAAGTCTGGATTGTTGGTACGCCCGGCAGGATGGGTGTTCGTCAAGTCAGACTTCACCTGCGGTTCCGTCAGATTTTGACCAACACCTAACCGTGGCCTGATGCTTGAGTCAAATTGTGCCACGGTTGTCCGAACCTGCATTAGTGGTCGCAGGTTCGAATTAGAGCCAATTCCCACCAAGTATGTCGTTTATAGTGCATGAAAAGCCAAACACCACCCAGATCCAAAAGGAAGGGTGGTGTTTGGCTAATAAACTATAAACAACATACTTGGTACGCCCGGCAGGATTCGAACCTGCGACCTTCGGCTCCGCAAGCCGACGCTCTATCCAACTGAGCTACGAGCGCATCTGTAAGCGACTGTTCTTTTATACCAGATATGCGGTGGTAAATCTAGCCTCAGGTAGATATCATCGTGTTATGAAGACAAAAACTGATCTTGCGGCACTCAAACGATTCTTGCTCTTTTGTGGACGTGAAGGATACGCGACGCTAGATAGTAATCCTGATGCACAGCGCAAAGAGGTAGATGGATCAACCACAATATCCTTAAGACAAGATGATTGGCGTTTCCACGATAACTATTTTGGCGGCGAGCCATTCGGTGGTCGTGAAGTGGTTTTCTTTCAAGATCAACCGGCTTGGATGATGGTCTACTACGGTGAAGTTGCCGATCGTACGGCCGATGTCGGGCCAATATACAAGATTTTACGGCAGGCCTTGGCGGCGATTCCAGATGAGGCACCCTATCGGGGTCCATCCAAATTAGTAGATGGTGAGTATGAGTATCAGAACGAATGGATTGGCGAGCTGACTTCATTCTCTGGCCAAGAGAAAATTCTGCACTTCGGTGTCGTTGTCTATCAAGCGAAATATTCCGGCGGTTTGGTTGATCTATAAGGTGTGGGACACCTCGACGCTTCGCGTCTCGGGCTCAGCCCTTTCTATTGCGATCGCTATCGCGTCAAGGAGAGGGCTTCGCTTCGAACCCAGCCGGGTAGTGGGTTCTCGTCCCACCTCAAACAAAAGATCTGTTGTCCACTGTGTGAACACCAGATCTTTTGGCGGAGGGTGTGGGACCGGCACCTAGCGGTGCCGTAGACAATCCTTTTTATGTGCGAACACTACCGTGAATAGGTAAGGACTGTCTGATCGAACCCAGCCGGGTAGTGGGTTCTCGTCCCATCTCAAAACAAAAGATCTGTTGACCACTGCGTGGACATCAGATCTTTTGGCGGAGGGTGTGGGACTCGAACCCACAAGACCGCTTTTAAACGGTCTACGGTTTAGCAAACCGCTGCCTTACCAATTCGGCGCAACCCTCCGGGTAGGGACAATCCCTACGGTAGCGGAAATCTTCTCTCAGCGCCAGATCTGTTTCCTACTTAAACACTTATTGCTACCGTAAAGAGGTCATGAAACTACGCAATCTCTTAACTTTGCTGCGACCGGGTCATTGGCTAAAAAATGGCTTAGTTCTGGCGGCGCTGTTCTTCTCCTTCTCGTTTACCTGGCCGACGCTCTGGTTGGCAGTGCGGGCGCTGGTTGCTTTCTGTGTTCTGGCGAGTGCGGTTTACGTTATAAATGATCTGGCGGATGCTGATCGAGATCGTCACCATCCGACCAAAAAGAATCGCCCGATCGCTTCGGGTGCTGTTCAGCCCCGACAGGCCAAACAGCTGGCAACCCTGCTGCTACTAATTGCTGGCTGGCTGCTCTTTCTGGCCGGTTGGCCGGTGCTGTTTGTCGGTCTGCTCTATCTGTTGATGAATCTAGCTTACTCGGCGGGTCTGAAGCACGTGCCGATCGTCGATGTGATGATTATCGCGATGGGTTTCCTGTTGCGGGTGATTGCCGGCGCTCTAGCGATTCATGTAGCGATATCCCACTGGATCATTCTCTGCACCTTCTTTCTGGCGCTGTTCGTGGCTTTCGGCAAACGCAAGCACGAGATGATGATTTTGGATGAAGCGCGTAACAGTCATCGGCAATCGATGCGGGAGTACACTGATGGCTTTATCGACCAGATGCTCTCCCTGACGGCGACAACGGCGGTCGTTTTTTACTCGCTCTACACGATTGATGTTCAGACGATCGAGCGTTTTGGCGGCGACACTCTCATTTACTCCACGCCAATCGTGGTTTTTGGCGTGCTGCGTTATTACTACCTGCTCTATAACCGAGGGTTGGGTGGGGATCCGGTCAAGCTGTTTGCCCGTGATCGGGCTCTGCTTTTGGCATCCTTAATCTGGTTGCTGACAATATTGGGCGTTTATATCTACAACGTTCGGTAATGGCGCAACGCTCCCTTTCCACAAAGGTTGTCTACTCTCTAGCGCTGGCGGCGATCGTCTATATCGGTCTCTCACTGTGGGCGGGGTGGGGGGATTTAGCCCTAGCAGCACGTCAATTTAACTGGTGGTGGATGCCGGTAGTGCTGTCATTATCGTGTCTGAACTACCTGCTGCGGTTTGTGAAGTGGCAGTACTACCTGCGAGTCTTAGGTTTAGCCGTGCCTCGTCGCGAATCGTTTATGATTCATCTCTCCGGTCTGGCGCTGTCGATTACGCCGGGCAAGCTGGGTGAGATGGTCAAATCTTACTTTTTGTTGAAGCGATATGGTTATCCGGTGGCCCAGACCACGCCGATTGTGTTGGCTGACCGATTGACCGATCTGCTGTCGCTAGTCATTCTGGCCTCAATCGGGGCGATCGGTTTTGATTACGGTCAGAAGGTGGTGTGGATTACAGCGGTGATTATGCTGTTGATCGTTGCCCTGGTCACTATTCGACCGATTGGTGAGCGGTTGCTGGGTGCTGTCCAGAAAATACCTGGATTGCGACAGCGGGCGGCGGGTTTGCGACAGATGTACGAATCCTCATACTTACTCTTACGGTTTGATCGGCTTGTCGGTCCAGTTCTGATCTCTGTCGTTTCGTGGGGCTGTGAGGCGGTTGGTTTCTGGTTGATCTTCTTGGGCTTGGGTCTAAACTACGGCCTGTTGCCCGCGATCTTCATCTACGCCTTCTCCACGATTGCGGGGGCCGTCGCGATGCTGCCGGGTGGATTAGGGGTGACCGAAGGAGCAATTGCTGGATTACTGCGACTGCTTACGGTACCGGCGGCGACAGCGGCTTTAGCCACCCTGCTCGTTCGAGCTGCTACCTTGTGGTTCGCCGTGCTTGTCGGCACAATGGTCATGATCAAAACAGAACGTCGGTTTATTTTACACTATGAACAGATCAGCTAAGCGCGTTTTCATCACCGGTGGCGCCGGTTTTCTAGGCATCAACCTAGTCCGTTATCTGCTCGAACGTGACTACGAGGTTGTCTCGTATGATCTGGCCGATTTTGACTATCCGGAAAAAGATAATTCACGGGTCACGGCTGTAAAGGGGGATATTCGCGACTATGAAGCGGTTTTTAAGGCGATGACCGGCTGTCAGCAGGTGGTGCACTGCGCGGCTGCTTTGCCGCTCTACACACCAGACGACATCCACACCACAGATGTCGAGGGCACGCACAATGTGTTGAAGGCGGCCTACCGTCACAAGGCTGATCGGGCAGTCCATATCTCCTCGACGGCGGTTTACGGTATTCCTGATCATCATCCGTTGCGTGAGGATGACGAGCTGATCGGTGTCGGCCCCTACGGTGAGGCCAAGATTGATGCGGAGAAGGTTTGTCAGGAAGGGCGCGACCAGGGGCTGTGCGTGTCGGTGTTGCGGCCGAAATCCTTCATCGGGCCAGAGCGATTGGGCGTCTTCGCTCTGTTCTATGAGTGGGCTCGAGAGGGTCACGGCTTTCCGATTTTGGGCAACGGCAACAACTTGTATCAGTTCCTTGACGTGGAAGATCTCTGTCAGGCCATCCATCTCTGTCTGACGTTACCGAAAGAGCGGGTTAATGACACGTTTAATGTGGGCGCGAAGAAGTTTGGCACTATGCGCATTGATTATCAGGCGGTGCTCGATTACGCCGGTTTTGGGCGCAAGATCAGGGGTTTGCCCGCTGGCCCAGCGATCTTTATTTTACGCATCTTAGAGAAGCTTCATCTGTCGCCGCTGTACAAGTGGGTGTACGAGACGGCCGCTAAAGAGTCGTTTGTCTCGATTGAGAAGGCTGAGAAGGTGTTGGGTTTTAAGCCAAAATTCTCTAATCAAGACGCGCTGATTCGCAACTACAAATGGTACTTGGAGCATTACCAAGATTTTCAGAATAAGAGTGGCGTTTCGCATCGTGTGCCTTGGAAGGGTGGCATCTTAAAGATCGCCAAATGGTTTTTCTGAGACGATTCTGGCGAAGCGGCGCGCTTTATCTTTTTTTGGCCGGTCTTTTATATCTTTATATAGCGGTTGCTCCTGGTATCGGTGTTTATGATTGGCAGAAAGAGTTAGCTTACTTCGCCCAAATAAAAGACGCGTTGGGTAATCTGCCCCACCTGCCATTTTACTGGTGGGGTGTGCCTGACTCGATCAGCTGGTACCCGGCGGTGGCTCACTCGCACATCTTTGTCGGCAATCCTGAAACTTGGCTGTTCTCGCCGCTAGCCTTTCTGTTGCTGACCATGAAGGTGACGACCTTTGCCAAGATTCTGCCGCTGATCTTCTTCTTGATTGGCCTGACGGGGGCATTTAAACTACGTCGTTTGTTAGATTGGACGGATGCCCAGTGGCGGTTGTTCGGTCTGGTTTTTTTCTTCAATCCACTATTTATTCAACATTTCGCCATTGGTTACACGCCGTGGCTTAATCTGTTTTTGCTGCCGTGGCTGGTTTATTTTCTGCTGACGCCCAAACGATTTGAGCGATATCTAGGCCTGCCGGCCACTCTGGCTATCGGCTTGCTGCAGGGCGGTAGCCACGTCTTTGTTTGGTTCTCGTTCGTGGTCGGTTTGTACTACGCGTTTAAGGCTGGGCAAGAGCGTAGCTGGCGAGTGGTTCGTGAAGGATTGCTGATTATGAGTGGCGCGGCTCTGCTGGGTTGGGCTCGTCTATTTACAACTTTGGTCGGCTACGGCAGCTTTGCTCAATCAGCTCTGCCAGGTTACAGCATCGGTAACTGGTTGTTTTGGTCGACTGTCCCGCCGGTTGGTCTCAACTACGCCGCGCCAAATAATCTTTTTTTGGCCACCGTGATGGATGACATCCCCTCGTGGGACGCCGGACTATATCTCGGTGCGCTGCCGCTGTTGGTTATCGGTCTGCTCTGGTTGATGCGTCGACGGTATTCGATCTGGTCTCAGCGACAGCAGCCAGATATGAGCCGGCTGGTTGGTGTGGCGCTGGTTTTGGGCCTTCTATCCTTCTCCTATTTATGGACGACGATTACCTTTGTCTTTGGCCTAGATCTATTGATGAGCGCCGAGAAGTATTCATTCCGGCTGTTGATACCGGCTCTGCTTGTCATGGCCATTCCACTGGCCGGTGCGGCTGACGCCTTGTGGGGCGCGGTGACCGATTGGGCGACACAGCATCGGCCACGTTTTCGATGGCTGCAGAGCATCTTTTGGCTCGAGATGATTGTGCTGCTTCCTCTTCTGTGGGCCAATATTTTTTGGGTCCGATTGGCGACGATCGATCGTTCGGTGCACGATCAACCCACTGTTCACGCGCCGGTAACTAAGCCAAAACTGGACGTCAATTATTCAGGACGATTACTGACTATTAAAGATGTTCCTGAGACGGGTGTGATTATTCCTGATCTGTTAATTAAGGATGTGCGACTATTTGATCAGTACAATGTGAAGGCTTTGTCATCGACCGGGGCGGGTATCTTCGTTCTGCCTGAGCGGGCGGGAGAGATTGGTTTCGTTTTCCGATCGAGTCAGTTCAAAACGGCGATCTTACTGACGGGTATTTTCTGGTCAATCTGGCTTGGCTGTCTAATTGCTGGTTTGGCCCGCCGACGTAGGAATAGACGTTTATGAAAGATACCAACTATCTCTGGGCGGAGCTCCACTGTCACAGTGAATACTCGCGCGATAGCGACATCCCTCTACCTCGAATTATCGAGCTGTGCCAGCAGCGGAAGGTTTCGATTATCGCCCTGACTGATCACAACGAGATAGCGGGCGCCCAAGAGCTGCAACAGATGGCGCCAGATTGGCTGACGGTGATAGTGGGGGAGGAGATCACGACGGCCGAGGGCGATGTGATCGGACTCTATCTTAAAAAGAAGATTGAGGCCGGGCTGCCGATTGCGGAGACAATCCAACAGATCAAGAAACAGGGCGGTCTGGTGCTGCTCCCCCATCCTTTTGATCGAATTCGTCGAGAAGCGGTGGGCGGTGAGGTGCTAAAGCAGATCGTTCAAGATATAGATGCTCTGGAGGTTTTTAACGGCCGGTGTTTATGGCCGGGTGATAACCGTCGGGCGGCTGACTTTGCGGCTAAACGCGGCCTAACCAGCTTTGCCGGTTCTGACGCCCATACGCCAGGCGAGTACGGCCGTACACTGGTCGGTTTCACTGAACGGCCGATGACTGCTGAATCTTTTATATCTGGCTTGCGTCAGGCGAAATACCAAAAAAAATGGGCTGGGCCCCTCGTGCACGGTCGAACATTTATCGTCAAACGAGCCAAGCGACGCTAGAAATGCAGCCAGCGGCTCATTAGATCGGCGATGTAGTTGGTGCCGGTGGTCTTTTCGGGTAGATAGCGACCAATTACGTCTCGAACTATGTCGGGGTTTTGGCCGTTGATCACGGCCGACACGGGGAAAATAAGGTTTTTGGTCTGAAAGTCGAGTGTCACGTGGCTGCCGTGGTTGGTCAGGTGGTAGCTTGCCAGCTGATCGTAGCTCAAGATGCTGTCACCGATCTGAATGCCTTTCTCCTCAATTTTGATTTGGATCGTTCGTGGCGGTCGGCTAGCAAAGCGACTGAGTACGAACAGGCCGACGATGATAAGCAATCCGTTTGTCCAGTCGAGGGTTTTAATCCACCACAAAATTGCGGCGGCAATGGCCCCAATCCCAAAAATACCGAAATACCACGCGGTACTTTTCGGATAAAAATAAAACTCCGGTGCTTGCCAGGAAAGAACGGATGTGACGCGATCGCGGGTAGCCATTACTGTAATTATACCTTAACTCTCTAGAGCGGGCGTAACTAGTTTGTGTCGAGTGCTTTGTTGGCGTAGTGAAAATGAGATTAGGCCGATCGTGACGGGCACAAGCTGAACAAAGAGCCGGTAGGTGAGAGGGATGGCTAGGGCAGCCCCGGCGGGTAGGCCACTTTTGACGAGAACGGCGCTGGCGAGCAGCTCGACGGTGCCTAAGCCTTGTGGGGTCGGTGAAAGATACCAGGCGAGCATGGAGACGGAGTACACTAGTAGGCTTGTCTCGACTGATACCGGATAGTGCATTGCCTGAAAGAGAAAATATAATAGTGTCGCCTCGCAGGCGTTGGCCAGAAAGGCCCAGGTGAGAGATCGGGCGAGGTGCGTGGTACGCCGGAAGAGGTGCGGGAGACCAAGTAGCAGCAGGGGTACACCGATCGCTAAAGCGAGGCGATATGGTGTGGAAACGACCAAGCCGAGCCAGAGAATACTGATCGCCGTGACCTCCATAACGGTAGTTAGGATGTAGCCGGAAGCCGTAAGTTTTTTGGATTGCTTGGTGTCGGTAGCGTGTTCCCACAGGGGCGCAATGCCGGCTAGACCAACCGAGGGCACAACTGAATTAAGATAGATCGTCTCCATGCCGATCAGCATTAATTTGCGCCAGGGAAAAACCAGACCGAAGAAGGCCAGGGCAGACTGAGTGGCCGAGGCGTTGAAGCAGTAGTAGCCGATCTCAAGGATGAGTAGACCAACGAGCCAACCGATCGATAGGTGGCGTACACTATCCCAAGCTGGTTGAAGGTTGTTATGCTCTCGAACAATAAACCAAACAAAGAGGGACAGGCCAATGACCGTAAGTAATCTTCGCCAGTTCATGTTGTCTTATTGTACACGGCAATAAAAAGAGGGGAGGCGAACCTGACGGCCCGCTCCCCCTGTTAGCTCGCTGGCGCGAGCTGTTCGAACTGCTCCACCCAGCCTGGCGGCAGAGCGGCGGTGAGACGCGCGAGCGCCTCGCCGTAGGCATCCTCATCATCGTCGTTGAGGGCCCGCAGAAGGTCGCAGTAGGCCTGGTTGAGAGGATGACGTCCCCACGCCCACATGCTGCTGCAACCGCGCCACCGCATAACAGTGGTCACGATCTGGGCCCACGCCATCTGACGGAGGGATTCCCAGCGTCCGTGGCCGCGCCGCCGGGCGGCCAGGTAGACGTACTCCTGCGGTCGTAGCAGCCCGCTCACTACCCGGCGGAGGCGGTAGAACTGCCGCATGCCGTCGAGGCTGGCCCGCTGTACCTCAGAGAGGCTCAGGGTGTCGCTCGCTAGCCGGGCGTAGTGCCCGTTGAGGAAGAGCCAGTTCAGCTGCTTGAGAGCACCGGTGAACGGCCGGAAGGCCTTCTGGTGCAGGTGCTCTCTCTCGGTCAGCCGCGACCCGGGCAGATCGCCCAAGCAGAGCAGCTGGATGGATTCCAGCCGGTGCTTGCGCGCCCAATTCAGAGCGGCGCGCATGGCGTTGGCGTCATCCCCATTAAGGCCGACGATGAACATGCCGTGCACGGCGATGCCGTACCGGTGGGCCACTGCTACGGCTGTCGCGGTGTGCTCAATGTTCTGCTGCTTGCTCATTGTCATGAGGGCCGCTTCAGACACACTCTCGATGCCCAAACAGACGCGGACGCAGCCGGCGGCGGCCATTATCTCCACCAGGTCTGGGTTTTGGGCCAAAACCTCTGTCTCGGCCTGACATGTCCAGGGCAGCTTAATACCCTCTTCGATCATGGCGTGGCAGAGAGCCGTGAGCCACACAACATCGGCGACGAGATTGTCGGCGGTCAAGAAGAGGTGGTCGGCGCCGGGTAGCTCCGCCTGTGCGGCCCTGATCTCAGCGATGACCTGTTCGACGCCCAAGCGTTTCTGGGCACCACCTTGACCGTCGCGGGGCCAGACAGCGCACCACTCGCACTGGCGGGGACAGCCTTGCACCCCTTGAATGCCGATGCACCGAACCTTGTCGCGATCGACCAGGCTGGTCCAATCGGCCAGAGGCAGCTCGCACAGCTGCTGCTGCGTCTTCCGGGTCTTGTTGTGTTGGATGTCGCCAGTCCTATTCCGCCAAGACAGCCCACCAATGTCATTGAGGGGTCCTCCGTCTTGCAGGGCTTCAAGTAGCTCAGGCAGAGACTCGTATCCTTCACCCCTGATGACGTAGTCACAGTGGTTGAGAGCGGCTGTTGTCGAGGCCAGGGTCTCCTCGTTCATCTTCAGGTGGGCGAAGTGGAAACCGCCCATTATCACCGTGCAGCCGAGAGCCCGCAGCTGGCTGGCCAGCAGCAACCCGTATGGGGCGCTGTTGGACAGAACTGAGATGCAGACAGTGTGGCTGATCTGGGCGATCTGTTCAGGGATCAGAGGCGTCTGCTCGCCGCTGATCACGGTGGTGTCGTAACCGTACCTTGCCAACACCCCGGCCATGACATTGCCCGCCCGAACCATATTCACGCCGGTATAGATGTTCGGCGGCGAGATATAGTCGTGGGGAAACTGGGCTGTCTCAATCCAAACCACCCGCTTGTCTCGGGTGGTTGTCAGGTTGCTCATGCTCACCTCCTCCGGTCACTTCAATTGAGCCCGTTTAGTTAACCAGAAAAACAGATTACGGTCTAGAGCTTGGTTAGCTCGAAGATGGCGCAGCCGTAGTCGCAGCTGTAGTTCTGGTCGGCGTCTTCTTTGCTATAAGAGATGTCTTCGTGAAGCCGGCCAGCGTCATCCACATAACTGAAATGATCAATTTTGTAGCGACCATCAAACTGCTTCCGCAGATAATTCACACTGAACACACGATGAGCGTTGAACTCGATGCGCTGCGGGCCCATGGGCACAGAGAAGTATAACTTGCCGCCTTTCTTGAGAATTTGGTGGATGTTGTCGAGGGCCTTCAAGTGCCCGTTGTAGTCGATCGGGTCATTATAGCGACCAAGACCAAAGTGCTCGATGGCGTGCAGGGCCGAGATGGAGTCGCAGGCGCCGACCAGATTTTTCGGCAGCTGCATTAGGTCGGCCTGTTGGAAGGTGATATTACGTACCTCGCTCGCGATCGGCCGGATGTCGATAATCTCGATCGGCCGGAACGACGCCACGTGGGCGACGAATCCATCGGTGCGCGAGCCGATATCGATGTGGCGCTCGGGTTTGTTGTGAAAGATGCGCTGGGCAATCAGCAGATCTTGATGAAAGTAGTGCCCGGTCATCGTGCCGGCGCTGTCGAACTTATCATCCAAAATCACGTAAGGGTTTGACAGCGGAAAATCACGATTTCGTCCCTTCTGAAGTACGAGCTTCACCCAATCGCGCAGGTAAAAAAGGATGCCGCGCAAAAAGTTCACGGTCTTGATGACATCGAGGCCCAATTCACAGAAAAAGGCGTAGATGTGGTGGGCCGTGCGTCTAAGGATTTTCTTATTCATGGGGATACTGTATCAGAATTGGCTTTGCGGCTACCAATGCTTATTGACAGAAGTCGGTATTATTGGTTAGATGCTGCCAGTTGAGGCGTCGTGGGCGATGGCCCGCGACGGAGGAAGGAACACCCACTATGAGTAGTGGAACACCCAAAACGTACACCTGGCGACCTGGCCAGGTTCTCCGCTTGGCCGCGAGCCTGCTGCTCGCTCTGGCCAAGGTGATCGAGAAGTTTGATCCGCGTGAGTTGCTCGATGCAGTGGACGGCCGGACCGAGCTGCTCAGCGATCGGCTCTACGCCATGCTGTACGACTGCTTGGCACTGTTGCCGCTTTATGGCGAGGTTCGCCTGAAGTTCGGCGACCACTGCTTAGCCGAACGCGGCATCAAGGTGGTCGCCGGTGCCCAGCGCGGCCAGACCATCCCGGAAGGGACGGCGCTGACGGCCCTCAAGCCGGTCGGGTTCCTCCGCGAGGGGGACGGCAACTGGATCCGCGGCACGCAGGTGCAGGAGCGGGCACTCGACGAGAGCGGCCCGTGCTATGCCCCTTGGGGCCGAGACCTGCTGTGGCGCGTCTTCAACAACAAGGAAGGCGAGGGAGATGCCTTCCTGGGGACGCTCGACAAGTCCAAGTACTACGTGTTCGCGGGGGACCGCGACCTGCAGGACTCGGACGGCGTCGCGGTCCTGTTGTACCTCTACTGCGACGAGGACGTGTGGGGCTGGCTCTACGACTACGTCGGCCGCGGCTACTGGGATGCGCACGGCCAGCTCCTCGCTCTCGGCAACTCCTCCATCTGACCCTTGAGTCCTTTGGCCCTTGGCCCTTGGACGCGCCTATAACGCCTGGCTTCGGCCAGGCGTTCGCGTACCTGAGGGAACTGTCTGTTCGAACAAACCCTTACAAATAACGCCATCCTGCATAGTCCTGCTCCGTCCACTAAAGTGAACTACGCAGGACGACGCAGGATGGCGGAGAGGGAGGGATCGGCACCTGGCGGTGCCGCGGACAGACCTATTTGTTCTCAAACGCTACCGCGAAAAGGTAAGGTCTGTCCGAACGAACACTACCTCAGTAATCGAGGGTTCGAGTCTGGTCTTCAACAAGAGATCTGACATCCACGGTGTGAATATCAGATCTCTTGGCGGAGAGGGAGGGATTCGAACCCTCGATACCCTTGCGAGCATACTGGTTTTCGAAACCAGCGCCATCGACCACTCGGCCACCTCTCCATCTGTACCTTTATAACAGTTTATCGGCTTTGAGGCGATATTCTCGGTGCATCTGCCAGACATCTTGCAGAAAACGCCAGCTGTCGACAGAGGCGTGTAAGGATGTGCCCGAGGCGTGTGACCAGGTTATGGGCTGCTCGATAATCGTGTAACCGTGGCGGTGGGCGAGAACGAGCAGCTCGACGTCGTAGCTGAAACCGTTGCGGGTCAGAAGGGGGAAAAGTTTCTGTGCCGCCTCTCGAGTCATAAGCTTGCAGCCGCACTGGGTGTCGTAAATGCCGGGTAGAAGTAAGCGTCGAATCAGCCAGTTGCCTCCTCGGCTGATCAGTCGTCGCGACCAGGGTTGGCGGTGAACTATCTGACTGCCGGAAACGTAACGCGAGCCGATCACGATCGACTTCTTCTGTAGTGCGGTGATCATTGCCGGAAGCTCTTTCAGGTCGGCGGAGCCATCGGCATCCAAAATTATGATCAGATCGCCACGGGCGGCTAGGGCGCCGGCTTTGACAGCCCCACCCTTCCCCAAATTGTGAGGCAGGCGAATGATTTTAACCTCACGTTTGTGGCGGCGAAGTCGGTCAACAACAGTGTGGGTCTGGTCAGTGCTGCCGTCATCCACAATTAGATACTCGACAATCGGCAGATTTAACTTCTGTGCGGTGCGCCAGAAGCGACGGAGCGTCCGCGGCAGGCGTTTTGCTTCGTTGTAAGCTGGAATAACAACTGATGCCTGCATTGATGGTTTTTTCATTGTGGTGGACGGCGTAAAACCAGCCAACCGTCTTGTTCGAAGACCGGTTCATAGCCAATCTCCACATATTTATTCAGCAACACTTGAACTTCAGATATATTGGCCAGTCCAGTGCTAACTCTGTCGCTCGCCACGACGTAATCTGTTAGAGGCGCGTTGGGTCTCAAAACGAAAATGGATCGTCTGTTGGCTAGCCTGGGCAGTAGTCCGTCCTGGGCGGTCACTGAGGCGTCGGCCGGTACATGGTCTAAAGCCTGTTGGCCGAGGCGTTGATTGTCGGCTAGGTTGTAGAATTCTGGCTTCGCAAAATAGCGAAACTCAGTCGTCGCCAATCCCCAAACATTCAATAACAGAATGACAATCGTGGCCGTTAGAACAAGCAAGCGTTTGTGACGAGATTGAAGATGTTTGGCCAGACGGCTGAGGCCGTCGGCGGCGGACAGGGCGATTATCGGCGAGATGGTAGCGGAGTAGTGGAAAACCTGCAGCCAGTAATGACTGTTTGTGGACAGGAAGCGTTCCAAGATCAGGGGAATTGTCAGAATGACCAACGGTGAGAGAAAAGACAGAAGCAGGAAGGGCGAGAAAAGCTGCCAGGCGGTCACCAGTTTTGCAACCGGTGTCGTAAGTAAAGCTACCACTGTTAGAGGGTGCGTAATGGCTGTCCAGAGAGCCGACATAGCGTCTGGCCCCAGCTGAGTGTATGACCAGTGAGCGAAGGGCGCACCCGCAAAATAAGGGATAAGTACTTTAGTGGTGAGCAAGAACCAGACGATGCCCGACAGCACGCAGACTAACGCTGGTCGCCAGTATTTCTTTAGTAGCAGATAGAGACCGAAGAAGACGACCAATATCGCTTGATCTTCTTTGACTAATAGCAGGCCGGCGATCGTCCAGTAGAAGGGCGTCCAGCGTTTTATGTCAATCAACCAGATAGCCGTGGCGATAAGGGGCACGGCGAAGGCGACCTCATGAAAGTCGAAGGCGACGGCGTTGACCACACCCCAGAACAGGGCGTAGCTCGAGACAAGTAGATAAGATGGAGCGGCATCGAGGCGGCGGCGAACAAACAGCCAGATAGGAATGATCGAGATCGCGATGAGAGCGGCCTGCGCCAGTAGTAGCATATATGGGCTTGGCCAGATCCAGAATAGGGGGGCGAGGGCGATTACAATGGGATGGAAGTGATCCCCCAGAATATTGGGCAGCTCACGAATAGTACTAATGGGCGCCTCGAAGCGTGAGTAGTGCCAGACTGCCTGAGTGAATATTCCAAGATCGTAACCGCTGCTACCGAACCCAGCGTAACGGATACAGGAAAAGGCGGCGTAAATAACGAAAATGATCGTTACCACAAACACTAATCCGCGATTATTTGTGGGTAATGTTTGTGTCATAGTCAAGATCAAAAGTTGAGGTGCCCAGTAGAGGCGATTTAAGACGGTAGGTAGATGGCCGATCGCCTGGCTGGCGCTGAAGGAGCAGGCTATAGCCAGATTTTTTTATCTCGCTGGGCAGTTGATAAACAATCTCCGCCTGCTGCTTGTCGGCCGCTGGTGTATTATACCAGCCAGCGATTACGGTTCGATTGTGCTCTTCGTACACCCTGGCCTCTTCGAAGCCACCGCTGGCTTTGATTAGGGTGGATCCGCGCGGGACATACAGGCGCATGTAGTTACGATTATCGCCGTCGGGCCACTGGCCATCGCCCGTGTGGGTGCGGGTGATGCGGAGGGTGTTTTGGATATGCTGACCGCGAATAATCTGAGTCAGTTCGATCTCTTGTTTGACGTTCAGACTCGATTTCCAGCCGGCGATGTTGGCGTTGTTGATGTACAGGTAGTCACTTGGGCTGGCTTTGAGTCGTCCATCCACATCTAAATCAGCCAGAGCCTGTTCGACCTGTTTATTCTGGGAATAAATCTGGATGGTTTTCCGCTTGAAAGCCCGACCAAGTGTTGTCAGCAACTCAGCCTTTTTGGTCTGATCGAGAGTACTCAGCCTACCGAATAAAACGGGAATGAAATCGGCCAGAATCTTTTTCGGCTCGTTCTCTTTGACGTTGGCGGCAGACTGAAAATATTCACGCTCGACTTTGTACTGCACCACTTCGAGGAAATTATCCGCGGTCAGGGTGGTGTTGTAAGCCGGGAATTCGACCGGACCGGTGACGCCCAAGATGTCCGTAATTAAGGATGTATCAAGAGCAATTACCCCCTGGGCGGAGGCACCGTGAATGCTCTCGTAGAACTTCAGTAGTAGTTCAGATGTGGTCGGGAAATCAGCATCCCAATTGGCTTCACGCAAAGTCAGACCGTAGGCGGTGTCGTTGATTACCGGGTGGGGTGGGGTGATCGGTTGCCAGGTGGTCAGATCTGGTGTGGCGTGATAGATATTTGGGCCGAAGATGAAAGCGGCGGTGCCGTCGGTGCGGAAAAGCAGGGTGGCGTAGCTGCCGATAAATCCACCCGTCGGTCGGAGCTCCGTGTTGTTCTGGAAGATAATCATGTACCGGCGGTCGCCCCGGCTGCCAAACAGATCAGGGGATTGGCGCAGAATCTCGAGTAGAGATTGGCCGTTGCGGGTCAGCTGCGGCAGGGTATCCTTTAAGCTGGTCTGCTGACTGACGCTCTCCATCGATCGAAGATTGACGAGTAGCTGGGCTAGATTGTCCTGGTTTTTTGTCTGCCAGCTGTTCAGCCAGCTGGTGGCGGAACCGATGGTTTGGGCGAAATCCCCCGCCGCTTTGGGTGGTGGATCTTCTAACAGCCGGGCGATAATCTCGCCGCTGCTGGCGGCAGAGTGACCTAATTTGAGCAGAGCAAGCTGGTTGCGGGCGGTGGGCAGAGTGAAGATCGCTTTAGATAGTAGATCGAGTTTTTTGAGGCTGGTGGCGCTGGCGGTGAAAAATCCTTCCGCCCGAATGAAGTCACGTTGGGCGGTTTTGGGTTGTGATAAGACGTTTTTGATGCCGCTCTCCAGAGAGAGCTGACCGTTCTGAGCGTTGCTCCAGGCCCCAACAATCGAGCGGTAATTGTAGATGTAGAGGACCAGCATCAACAGCAGCAGACAACCCAAAAGATACACCAGCTTCTTGACCCAGCGCGGCCACTGTCGTTGGCGGTGCGGCCGTTGCTGATGCCCAACTAGTTGAGCCGGCGGAGTCGGTTTAGTTGGCGTCTTTTCGGGTGAAATTCCATCTATGGCTCGAGGCATGATGTTCTAATTGTAGCCTACGGCTTTGCCAAAGTGCGCCTTTGTCATCTAATATGGGTGGTGTGAAGAGGTTCTTGTCTAATAGTTTCGTTTTGGTGGCCGGGACAATTTTGGCGGCCGGTCTTAACTATGCCTATAACCTGCTGGTCAATCGGTTGTTGAATCCGGCCGATTACGCCACGTTTGGTGCCCTTATGGGGGTAGTGATGATTATCGGCGCGCCGATTGGGGCACTGCAGACGATCGCTGCCAAATATGCCGCTGATTGTTACGCCGATGATGACGAGGGCGGCATCTGGCTTCTGTTGAAGAAGATGACGGCGCGTGTCGCTCCAATCGGTGGGCTGCTTTTTCTCTTTTTTGTTCTCTTCTCCGGTCCAATCGCTAACTTCATTGCCCAGGACGACGTATCCTCAACAACCAAAGGTGTGATTGTGGTCGGCGCTGGTCTCTTGTTTCAGCTGCTGCTGCCGATTAACCGCGGGCTGCTGCAGGGGGCACATCTGTTTGCCGATCTGGCGGTCAATCTGATTGTGGATGCGGCAGGTCGGGTTTTCCTGGGTCTACTGATAATGTGGCCCCTGGCTACCGCCGAGACAGGCGCGTCGTTGGGGTCAGTGTTGCGAGGTGAGGTGAAAGTTCATGACAGCTGGGCGGTGGCGGCGGCGATTGGGGCAACAGTCTTGGGCAGCTTCTTGGCCTATATGATGGCCCTGCGGCCGGTTGGTCGGTGGGCTCAGAAGCCGGCACGACAGCGGGAATTTGATCTGAAGAAGATGCTTACCTTTGCCTGGCCGACCCTGTTGATGTATCTCTTTACGACCATCCTGCTGACTGTCGATGTGATTTTGGTTAAACGATACGCCGAGATAGGCACAGGCCTCACACCGACCAACGCCGGTGAATACGCTACGCTCTCAACTTTGGCTAAATTGATCTTCTATATTACGGGGCCGATTGTGACGGTCATGTTCCCGATGATCACGAATCTGGTTAAGAAAGGCGAGAAGCACTACCGTGTGTTACTGATCGCTCTGGTTTCGGTCTTGGCTGGCTCAAGCATCGTGCTCGGTGTCTTCTCAGTCGCGCCTAACTTTATTATTTCGAAATTGGCGCCGAACTACACCCACGTCTCTTATCTGTTGGTGCCGATGACGGTGATCTTTCTCTTCTACGGTCTGGTTAATCTGTTTGCCAACTACTTCCTCTCCCTCCAGAAATACTACCTGTTGGTACCGCTGGCGGTGGGCAGTATTTTGGAGATTGGGCTGATTATGGCCTACCACGACTCAGTCGCCGAGGTGATCAAGATGGTCACTATCGCTCAGATGGTCGCGCTGCTTGGTTTTGTGCTTTACTATGTCAGAATGAAGTACCGGAGCATAAAAACCTGGTTCATGGTATGAAAACAGACAAGCCAATTAAGGTCTCGATCGTTATTCCGGCGTACAAGGAAGAGAAGAACATTAAGAAGACAATTGAGGATATCGTCCAGGCGCACGATAAGCTGCCCTACGAGTACGAGGTGCTGGTGGTGGTGGATGGCTCACCTGATAAAACTGCCGAGGAGGCCCGACGGGTTAAATCCCCGCGCGTACAGGTCTTTGAATATCATCCAAATCACGGAAAAGGCTACGCCTTAAAGTACGGCACACAACACGCCAAAGGTGAGATTATCACCTATACCGACGCGGGGGGCGACTTTAATCCCCAGCAGTTCGATCGGTGTATTAAGTTGATGGAGGCGTTTGACGCTGATTTTGTGATCGGCTCGAAACGTCATCCGGCCTCGAAGGTGGAGTATCCCTTTTTGCGCCGTATCTATTCGAAATGCTACCAACTGCTGGTGCGGGTGCTCTTTGGTCTAAATGTGACAGATACCCAAACCGGTCTGAAGTTTCTCAAGCGAGAGGTGGCGATGGATGTCGTGCCGCGCGTGCTCGTCAAACAGTACGCTTTTGATCTGGAGATGTTGGTTGTGGCCTGGCAGTTGGGCTATCGCCGCATCTTTGAGGCGCCGGTCGAGATGGAGTTCAACACTAACGGCAGCGGCATCAATTTCAAAGCCATTCGGAATATGTTTAGGGATACGATGGCGATCTTCTACCGAGCGCGCATCTTGCATTACTACACCAAACAACGCAAACCAAGCCATGTTTCTTCATGACAGCTGGTCGGTACGACGACCATTAGACACGACCCAGCCGCGGGGCCTGACGACCGTTCGTGTGCCGGCTCGATTTGATTTCATCGGTGGTTGGACAGACACGCCGCCCTATTATTTCGACCACGAAGCGGCGGTACTGAACACGACAGTTCGTTTAAAAAGGATCGGCAGCCAGATTGACGCGGCGAATGACAAGGTAATCACTGTTTCTATTCAGGCGGCCGATGAGTGGACAGTCTATGAGAACGGTCAGCCGTTGATCGCCAATCAAGATCACATCGTGATTAATGCCGTGAAGGATGTTCTCGGGTTAGTGCTGCCACCTGTTCGTCTGACAATTGATAACAATATTCCGAAAGGCAGCGGTTTGGGCGGTAGCAGCCTCTTGGCCTCTGCGATCTACGCCGCCTTCGTTTCTTACTACGAGGGGGTTGATCTTAGTGCTCCTGAGGTGCGCCGGCTAATTGACGGCATCTTAGTTGTGGAGCAGATGATGACGAGCGGCGGTGGCTGGCAAGATCAGATTGGTGGCGTGTTGGGTGGCCTCAAATTAATTAGCACAACGCCGGGGAAATTAGGCTATAAAATTCAACGCTGCTCACCAGAGGTAGTTGAGAAGCTAAACAGGTGCTCTTTGGTGGTTAACTCCAATCGTCAACGACGAGCGGCGATGATTTTGTGGTCGATTCGCGAGAAATGCTATCTGCAAGATCCCAAAGCGATGAAGTTAATGGAGGAGATTCGATCAAACGCGGTGCAGGGCTTTGACCAGCTGCAGGCCAACAAGATCGGCGACTTCGCCCAGCTGTACGCTACGACCTGGCAGCACGTGAACGACGTTGAGACTAAGACATCGATTCCCCTAGTGGAAGAGCTGACTACAATCTGTGGGGATACTCTACTGGGCTGCAAAATCGGCGGTGCTGGCGGAGGCGGGTTTGTGGTGATGACCTTTGCTGACGAGGCGGCTCGAAACGCGGCCGCCACAAAGATAGCCATGGAGCTGCCGGGCAGTGATATCTACGAGCCGATCTTTGGCGGCTCAGGTTTAGAGATCGAGCAGGGCTCGACCCACGAGATAATTCCTGATCACACTGAGCTATGAAGACTGACGCCAAAATTGTTGGTTACGCTGATCTGCCGAAGCTACGCGACAAGTTTGCCAAAGAGGGCAAGACGACGGTTTTCACGAGCGGTTGTTACGATATTTTGCATCTGGGGCACATCATCCACTTCAATTTCTGCAAACAGAAAGGGGATATTCTGTTCATCAGTTTGGGCAACGACGCCTGTGTTCGCGAGTTGAAGGGTCCGACGCGGCCAATCAACAACGAGCGCTTCCGGGCGCGCATGCTGGCGGCTCTGGAGATTGTCGATTACGTCGTGATTAGCGAAGAGATGGGAGTGATGGATCACGATCGAATGGTGGCGGAGCTGCGACCCAATCTTTACATTGTGCCGGGGACGGATAAGCGCATTGCGGAGAAGCGGGCCCTGGTCGAGCAAAATGGTGGTCGGCTGATTGCTTGCCGCCGTCTACCGCCGAATAATCTCAAAGGCGGCATCTCAACGACATCTATCGAATCAAAGCTGATACAGTAGACTCTTATGGCAAATACCCGATATTACTTCTTTGTGGGCACTGTTGCGGAGCTGATCAAGGTTTTTCCGATTATGAAGGAGATGAACAGTCGCGGCATCCCCTTTAAAATCATTGCTAGCGGGCAGAACGACATTGTGGGCAGCACCCTGTTGAAACTGGCCGATGTGGAAAAAGTGGATTTTATTCTACACAAGGGACCGATCAAGCAGTCGGGTCTGAGCATGTTAGCTTGGTTCTGGCGCACCTGGCGACGGTCGTACCGCACGTTAAAGGCTGAGCTGACGGGCGCTGATGGCTATATGCTGGTGCACGGCGATACCATATCTACTGTTATGGGTGCGTTGATCGCTCGTCACTTCAAGCTGAAAGTGGCCCACGTGGAGGCCGGGTTGCGGTCGTACAACTATCTCAATCCTTTTCCGGAGGAGATCGATCGGGTAATTGTTTCGCGTCTGACGTCGATTAGCTTCTGTCCCAATGACTGGTCAGTGAATAACCTGAAGAAACTGCGGACAAAAACGGTCAACACGCAGCAGAACACTTTGGTTGACGCTCTGGATATCGCTCTGAAGCAGCCCGAGGAGAGCGAGCTAATCCCCTCACTTTTAAAGAAGGATTACTTTATCTTCGTTATGCACCGGCAGGAAAATCTGTTCAACGATACATTGGTGCGCAAGATGCTTGACCTGCTTGAAGAGGTGGCGAAGTCGAAAGAGTGCGTCTTTGTCATGCACGAGCTGACGCGGGTCACGTTAGAGAAAAAAGGACTGCTTGAACGGGTGACGAGTAATCCGAATATTAACGTGGTGCCTCGTCAGACTTACATTGACTTCATGAAGCTGCTCAATGGCTGCCGGTTTATCATCACAGATGGCGGTAGCAACCAGGAGGAATCTTACTACTTCGGCAAGCCGTGTGCGATTATGCGCCACAAGACGGAGCGCATTGAGGGGCTGGACCAGAACGTGATTATCACCAAGAACGATATCGGGGTGATTAGGGATTTCGCCCAAAATTATCAGCAGTACGAGCGACCGCGCATTAAGCCCGATGTCCGACCCAGCCAGATTATTGTCGATTATTTCGCTAACGTTCAGTGATGGCCAAACAGCCGCTGATCAGCATAATCATGCCGACGTTGAACTCGGCGCACCAGATTCAGCGTAGTCTTGATTCGGTTCGTAAACAGAAATTTGATCAGTCGTTAGTCGAGATTTTGGTGATTGATGGGGGCTCAACTGATGATACGCGGAAGATCGCTACTGATAATGGCTGTCTGGTTCTTGATAATCCGCTGGTTCAGCCGGAGTGCGCCAAACATGTGGGCATTCTGAACGCGAAGGGAGATATTGCGGTCTTTCTTGATTCAGACGAGGTCTTTGAAAACAATCAGGCGTTAATAAAGCGAGCATCCTTCTTCAAAGAGCAGCCTGACGTGCATTTCCTGCTGATGGGCGGTTACCGCAAGCCGGCCGGCACGACGGTGATCAACGACTATGTTAACAACTTCTCTGATCCGTTCTCCTTCTTTATGTACGGCACATCTGCTGATAGCCGTTATTATCTCTCATCCCTCAGTCGACGATATGAGAAAAAGGTGGATAAGCCAAACTACGCTGTCTTCTCGTTTGGGCCTAACGACGTCTTGCCGTTGGTTGATGCCTGTGCCGGTAATGCGGCTGACCTAGTCTATCTGCGCCAGCACTTTAGTAAAGAGATGAAGAACGTCAATGTTGTGCCTCAGCTCTTCTCTCTCTTGGTCCAAGATTCGCACCAGACGGGCATGTTGAAAGATGACGTGACGGTGCACTATACCGGTGGCACCTGGCGAAAATTCCTCAACAAGATCAAGTGGCGAGTGGTGGTTAACACCCACTACGTCAATATGGCTGGCGTGGGCTTCTCTAACCGAGAGTCGGCGCAGCCGTTGTGGTTCCGACTGAAGAAATACCTGTTCATTGTGTACGGCATGACTCTGGTACTGCCTGTTCTGGTATCCATCTACTACTTTATTCGCCGGGGCCTGCCTGTGGCGCTCGTGATGGGGCCGCTCTGCTTCTACACCGCCTGGTTCATTATCTATCACCAGATTTTGAAGGCGCTAAAAATGAAACCCAAACTCGCGGCGTATGGCTCCTAAGAAGGTGAATAAAAAGGTCGTCATCTTATCGCACTCGTGTGAGGGCACGGTGGGCATTGATGACGAGCTTTTTCAGTGGCTGCAAGATGAAGGATACCGCGAAGCGGTGTTGGTTAAGTTCCCATTCGTTCACTCGACTACTGGCGCAATTCGGACCGAAATTGCTCGGAGCGGCAAGATCTATCGTTACCGTTCCCTGATCAAATTCTATAAGCCCGAGATTCTCTCTTTCGCTAAAGATTTTCTGTACGCCTTTTACTACTGTCTGCGGTTTGGCCGCGGGGCTGATCTGGTGATCGGCTCGAACAACCTTTTGACAACGGCAGCTATTTTGGCGCGGAAGGTCGGCGCGGTCAAGAAAGTGGCCTACAACATTATTGATTACACCCCTCGGCGCTACAGCAACGGTCTGATCAACGCGATTTACTACTGGCTTGACCGACGGGCTTGCTACAACGCTGATGTCGTTATGCCGCTCGACCCGGCCATGACCCGTGGTCGGGCTGAAGATGGTCAGTTGAATATGAAGTGGGTCAAGCAGCTGGTTATCGCTCCGTTTGGCAACAACTCACACCGTTATTCCGATCAAGATTACGCGGTGGCCGACCGGAAGAAGATCGTCTATATGGGCGGGGTGCTAAAGAATAAAGGGGCTGATCTGTTTGTGCCGATCGCTCAATCCTTAATCAAGGCTGGTTTTAAGGATTGGCATTTTGAGGTTATCGGCGGTGGTGATCTTGATTTCCTACGGGAAGCGGTCGCCAAGGCTAAGCTGGACAGCTACTTTACAGTTTACGGCCGGGTTCAAGATCAGGCGGAGATGGAGCGAATGTTAATGAGCTGCGGCGTTGCTATTGCCCCGTACTATCCGGAAGATAAGAATAACTTCTCCTACTACGCCGACGCGGCGAAGGTCAAAGTTTATTCTGGTTGCGGTCTACCGGTGGTGGTAACAGCTGTGCCACCAGTGGCCAAAGCGGTTGAAGCTGCTCAGGCTGGTTTGATTGCTGATTACAGTGCCGATGATTTTGCCGCCAAGATCAACTCAATTTGCACCGATCAGAAAGTTTACGCCAAATATCGACAGGCCGCGCTAAAATTCGGACGAACCTTTGCTTGGCCAACAATTTTCACCAAGATGATGAAGGAGATCTTCCCTAATGCTTAACTGGTTGAAGCGACATCGTACTGCGGTAACGCTTGGCGTGATCTTTGTGTTATTGACCTTAATGCCCTTAATCTTTTGGGGGCCATATCACTTTATCGGTGGGGATGACTCGCGGCTCTACTATCTGTTCACGTCTGATTACCTAAAAAACTACGCCAGCAATCTCTTCACGGGTGTGCATATGGGCGGTCAGGGCTACTACTATCCGATTATTGCTAACTGGCCGACGGCGGCGATGATCTTGGTGATCAAGTCGATCATTCCCTTTATTAGTCCAGAATTTCTGGTCTTGGGCCTAAATTTGGCGGTTGGTTTTCTGGCTTTTTACAGCCTGCTCGATAACTTTATTCAGCGCGATCGTCCGTTGGCGGTCAGCATCAAAATTGTCAGCTCACTGTCGTACTGTCTGTCGGGCTTTCTGTATTTCACTGTCTATGGAGCGCTCTGGCCGGCCTTATTTCTGGTTTCTTTGGCGCCGATCTTGATTCATCTCTTTATAAAAGGACTGCGACACCGTCAGCCGGCCTATATTGTGCTGTCGAGTGTGGTGGCGGCTATTCTGGCGAATATCCTGACTAATCTGGCGTGGTTTATGGGTCTGATTATTGTGCTGCTACCGCTGCTGCTCTATCTCTTTGTCACTCACCGTTCACGTCTGGTTAGGTATGGTTTTCTTTTCGGCATCCTTTATCTTCTGATGAGTAGCTACTGGCTGGTACATTTTGTAGCTGCCCCACTGAACACGAGCGATGGGGATAATAATCCGGTCGCGCGAGTTGGTAAGCAGCTGGCTAGTGAGGTGATGGCGAATGACACGATTATTCAGGCGGTAGCGGGCAAGAACGAGGTGATGTACCCCATGTTGGGGGCCTTCCACAAGAGCATTCTGGTTGATTTCAAGTGGTCGGGACTGGCTGAATATCAATCGTGGACAATACCTCTACTTTTCCTCTCAACCTTTTTCCTGATGGTTATCGCTGGCGCTGCCGTGACAGTTACAGGTGATGAGCGTCGGGTTTATATTGCTGTGCTGTCGTCGTGGCTGTTAGCTCTGTACATGTTCACGGCGCACATAACAACGCATGGTCTCAACCTCTTCCTGCTTCTTAATCGCTATGTGCCTGGCTTCTCGATGTTCCGCAACATGTATGACAAGTTTGGTCTAGCTATGGCCTTTTCAACTGCCTTACTGTTGGCAGTCAGTCTACAGGCGGTGACGGAGAAACGAGCACGGGCTGTTTCCGGACGGTTGATAGTCGCTCTGGCGTTGTTGGTTGTTCTGGTCAATAGCAAACCGTTTGTCGACGGCAAAAAATACCAGCAGCCGTTCCGTACGACAAAGTATGAGGATACCATAACGGACTTTAATAGCGATTTTTATGGCCTCGTTGCCAAACTAAACCAGATTGACGACGATGCTCGTATTATGTGGCTGCCTTTGGCTTCAGGGAACTATCTGCCATTACAGGATGCTCAGCTTCCCGACCATTACTACGCTGGCACGTCGCCACTTAAGGTTCTGACGAACAAGAATGATTACACTGGTTCATTTAGCTTCTACCCGAGGGGGGATATGCTCCTCGACTTACTTCTGCGTGGCCAGTACGTTAAGGCGGCATCCTTCCTAAAAGAAGCGGGAGTTGGCTACATAATCGTTAATCACGATGTCGATCAAGAATGGCAGAAGAGCTATCTGTACTCACTACGAAAGACGAGTGACCTCTATCGAGCTCAGGGCGCGGCCTGGAAACAAGAGCTGCTTGGCGAGAAGATCGGTGAATTTGGTGAACATTACAGTTTGTATCGCATCAAAGATAAGTACTATAGCGAAAAGCTGTACAGTACCCGGACATCATCTTACGACAAGACCTCTGATACGGCATTTAATATTAATCTGAAAGTGGCTGATAGCCAGCCGCTCTACCTGCTTGAGCCTTACCATAAGCTCTGGCGGCTGTACGCCCGACCGATTGATGGCTCAGGTGAGCGACGTTGGCTCGAGATTGCGGAGCGTAATCATGTTCTAGTCTTCGATTACGCCAACCAATGGACGTTAACAGCAGAAGAGATCAAAAGCCTAGGAAACGAGTATTATACTGCCAATGCTGATGGAACAGTCAGCGCGCAGCTGACAGCCGAGTTTGTGCCTGGTAAGTGGTCGCCATATCTCAATTCATTCAGTGTCTTCGTGTTAATCAGCTCGCTGGTTTACGTCGGGCTTGACCGACGACGGGCAAAAAATAAGTTGAAATCAAGATGAGTACAGCCACGCAGTCTGGTTTCAGTGCTTTATGGCAGCGCTGTTGGCAGCAACCTCGCTACTGGTTGGCTGGTGTGATTGTTGTTGGCATTGGATTATTTGGCCGAGCTTCAACACCAGCGACATTGCTTTATCCGGCGGGTTACTCAAACCCGTTGTGGACGGCCGATCGAAGTCTGGCTGTTGGTCAGCTTGAGCAACGATTTCCCGAATTACTCAATTCAGCGGCGGGGGATTACTGGCGTTTTCTGGTGACCGCTCGAGCCGACACCATTGAGTCTGATCGAAGTGGTCTACCAGGTGCGACTTCGGAGATGCTGAGTGTTTGGTTGCGCTCGTCTAGTGCGGCTGAGCAGTTGGTGGGCACATTTGAGGTGCCGGTGTCGAAGGATTATTCAGTCTATGAATTCGCGATTAAAACCACAGCCAACTATCGAGACCTGGTGGTCAGACGTGAAGATGCGGAGAGCCGGGCGTTAGTTATGCTTAATGTTCCTCAAGTTACACGTTTGAATGTAACGACGGACGCTCAGTTGAGCGCGCTTCGACCAACACTTATTGGCTCAACCAGAGTAGCGGTGGCTAGTACTGAAGTTGACCCTGACAACGAGTTAGGACTGGCGCAAATTAATGAAGAGAATGGCCGAGTCGGTCAGATATTTAAGGCTGAGTCGGCCATTCTGTCTGGCCTCGGATTTAAATTACAGCGCTCGGGTAACGGCGGTTTGGGCACCTATATGTTGGGGCTCTACAAAGTGGAGCGATCAGATGGGCGATACGATATCTCAGCCGAGCCGATGGTATGTCTAAAGTTCTCGGCTGACGGAGCTTTCCGGTACTATGCTGAGCAGCCAGGTGGGTACGAGATTCATTTCCCAATTTTAGCTAATCTCGAAGTTGGGTCTTATTACTACGCGGCGCTATCGGCGGTTGATATTCGAAGCGGCGCGCTTAACGGTCTAGCTCTGGCTGGCGACACGTCGACTGCGGCCAACAATGACTGGCCGGCTCTTAAGGTAAGCGGTAGCACGAACACAATTATCGGTCAGGCTTATCTTAAAACCTATACAGTCGAGCTGAATAATCACGGCGGGGTGAGCCTGCCGTCGGGTGTACGAGTTCTTGATTTGGGGAATGGTGACGGCCTTTACTCGTATCAGAAAGGTAATAGCCTGATCGGCGTATTTAACATTAGCAACCACGCGGCGCTTCTCAATCAGATAGCGGTTGATAATTTTGCCTCGCCAACCAACGTTCCTCTCGATCAAGAGTTAATTTATGAGCTGGATACAGTTTATCCTTTCAAATCACTAAACCTGCGCATCTCGCCTCTGTCGGTTGATCCTCAAGCTGTGACGGTCGGTCTGTACTACTCTTTCGATAAAACCAACTGGAATTTGTTTGAAGCTGATGAGGCGTCTTTGGCTGAAGGGGTTCTCGATCAGGCGATTGCCGGCGACGGCACGAACCATCGGGTATATATTAAAGCTGTGGGTACATCCACTAGAACAGATCAGTCAGGCTTGTGGTTTGGCTTAGGCGAGATTCGAGCTACGGCTGGCCTGCAGATTAATTAGAGATGAAAATACTGACTCGACTCGACAATTGGCTGGATGAGAATGAGCTGCGGCGCTTCGTTAACGAGGCGAACTTCCGCTGGTTTTTGATCTTGCTGGCGGGCGGCGCGGCGGTCAGCATCGGTTGGTCGATGACTCGTGTTCTGGCGGTGATGTTTGTGGCCTACTACGTGCTAAATCCCCTTACGGCGAAACGGTTGGCTCAACTGATCGTCATTCTGTCGCTGGTCGTTGCTGGCCTGCTGTTAATCCATAATGAATATCGAGCGGCGAATCTCTCTCTGGCTATCTATCTACTGTTCGGCGTGCTGGTTCTTCGTCTGCTGTGGGATGACTGGCGTAGTAAGCGATCGACTTGAATCTTTTACGGAAGGTTATTCTGTCAGTCGTGGTGTTGCTCGTCTCTTGGCTGTGGCGAGATCAGTGGTGGTTAATGGCTGTGACGACAGCTGTGGGTTGGTTGAGCATCTGGGTGCCGGCGCTGCGTCGTCTAGTTTGGACCTGTTGTGTGGTTTTAGTCACGGTTCTGTTAGCCTTCTTTATCTGGCGGCAGGGTGGGGCGAGTCATTACACCAACTGGATTTTATCGATGCTGCTGACTCTCACGCTGGTCGGCGCTGTTTTGGAATTAGGGCAATCAAGTCAGGCAAACCATGACTAGACGTTGGCGTCGTTTAGGAATTTTACTTGGCTTGACGGGTCTGTTCGCCGTTCTGGCCTGGTGGGCGACTCGGTCACTGTGGCCCGTGGGCGCTATCGGCGTGCACTACGACTGGGGCTGGCCGTTGATCGATTGGCAGGCGCCACTCAAACACTTCCTCTGGTCTTGGGATGGGCGGTTTTTGGGTAACGCCGTCATCTTTAACTTCGGTTGGATTATGGCCGGCGGCATGTCCGCAGCAGGCACTCTATTGGGTTTAAGCGTGCAGGTTTTGTTGAAGTTCTGGCTGGTGGCGGTCATCTTTGTGGCGGGCACGGGCATGACCTGGCTACTGCGTCGTCGCGGTCTGCCGTGGTGGATCTCAATTGTGATGGGCCTACTGTACGCCATCTATCCGACCCTCTTTATTCGTTTCGTGGTTGGTTTTGTGGCTTACGTCATGGCCTACGCTCTGCTGCCCTGGTGGTTGGGGTTGTGGTGGTCGCTGCCGACAACTAAACAGCCCCGGCGTATTCTTCCGTTGGTCGCTTTGCTGTACGTGGCGATGACGGCGCAGCAGCAGTTCAGTGTTATGATCTTGCTGATTATGCTGGTTGATCTGTGGTTGGGCAAATTGGGGCGACGCTCGTTGCGACCGCAGCTGCAGGCGCTCGGGCTCTCGCTGCTTACACTGGTGGTTTTTCATCTTCCCTGGCTGTGGCTCAGCCTGCGGGGCGGGGTTGGTCTCACGGCTGACCTGGGTCAAGCAAGTAGCTCGCTGGCTTTAATCTCATCTCTGCCGCACGATCTCTGGCGGACACTGTTGGGCTTTGATCATCACATCACCTACCCGATCTTTGACGCTCTGCGTTATGGCAGCACATTTGCGGTGAGCGCTTTTATGCTCCTCTGGCTGTTCTTCTTGGGTGTCCGGCAGAGTCGAGCTGAGACGAGGTTGTCTTTGGTGATGGTGGGTCTGATCTGGCCTCTTTCGTTGGGTCCGGTTGACGCGACGAAGTCGCTCTACATCTGGGTCTATCAACATATGCCTTTGGCAAATCTCTTTCGTGAGACCTTTCACTGGTCGGTTCTGGTGGCCTTCTTCTTGGTGGTCGGGGCGGCTTTCGGTCTATCCTGGTTAGCTGAGAAGCATTGGTTGGGACGCCTACTGGCTCTTGTGTCAGTAGTCATTCTGGTAGGCTTAAGCCGGCCGTTCGCCGCAGGTAATTTCTTCGGTTATTTAGACGCTCATCGGTCAGCCTATGACTACAACGACCTGACGGTGAGCCGTGAGCAGTCTCAAACAATGGGGCGGACGCTCTTCTTGCCCTCGTTGGGTTTTATTAAAGATCGGCAGGATAAAACGGTTGGCGCGGCCAATAGTGACATCTTTGCCGAATCCACAAATCGACCGCAGCTGCCTTATGTCTCGTCGACACTTGATCTGCCAGATCAGGGCACCGAGCTGCGTAACGCTTTATTGGTTAGTTGGTACCAGCTGCCGGGTGCGCCAGTTTCGGCTCGAGGTTATCTTCAGGCGCTCGGCGTGTCCGAAGTTATAACTCGGCCCAAATTGGTCAGTAACTTCATTGACCTCTTCCCCGCTAAGTCAATTGAGCCTCTCCGTCAGCACTGGGCCGAAACAGATTACGATCAACTGACTCGGGCTCAGACAGGGTTGAAGCTAGTCGAACAGACAACGGCTTGGTCGCGTTATGAGGTTACTAACGCGACGGCTAAGCTGACTGTCGCTCGACAGCCCGTTTTAGCCGCCTATGACTGGTCGGCGGTTGCGGGCGCCAATGACGCGGTGTTTTACCGGGAAGATCTGGCGGCGGTGAATATGCTTGACCGAGCGGTTGGTCTACCGGTTGTGGCCACGCAAAACGACTGGTTGGCAGCTGGTTGGCAACAGTATGATCATCGTCGCGATCTGTTAGTTGACGCTGGTTCAAACCCGGACCTTGGTTGGGTGAAGAAGAATAGCGTCTGGTGGCGTAGCGCTGCTCTGGCTCAATCGCGGGAGACCTACTACTTTACGAGTAAGTCGACTGAGGTGGCGGGCGAGGTTAAGCTAACCGCTGGCGCCAGCTATCGTTGGTTGGTCAAAGTCTGGCAATCGCCTCGCGCTAACAGCATCCAACTCACCTTGGGTGAACGAACGGAGACTTTTGCGACAGCCGAAGATGGCTTGGGCCGGTTTGTCTGGCGTGATCTAGGGGATTATCAACCGGCGACTGACAGTAATCGGTTAGTGGTCATTGGTCAGGGTGACACTGGGTTGGCTCAGCTGTTACTTGTGCCTCAAGATATATATCTCGCTGGTCAGCAAGAGTGGCCCACAGCTCAAACTGTAGCCAAATCGCCGACGGGGGAAGTGACTTTTACGACCGTCAATCCAACTGTATATGACGTGACGGTAACGACTGACCGCGAATCGTGGCTAATATTCCGGGAGAGCTATGATGATGGTTGGGAGCTGCGTTTGGGCGATCAGACATATCGACCAGTGCCAGTTAATGGCTACGCTATGGCTTTCTCTGTGCCGGGTGGTAGCTGGTCTGGTGAGCTGGTGTTCGCGCCTCAAACCTCATATCGCATTCTACAAATTGCCACCCTACTATTTTTGGGTGGATTGCTTTTACTCTCCGTTTGGACACCTCGTCGTCGCGGTCGTCGTCAGGCCATCTCGCTTTAATGCGAGCGCCAGAGCTTCCAGGGCCAAGCGATCAGTAGAAACAGAATGAGGGCAGTCAGGCCCTGGTGTTTGAGGATGTAGGTTCGTTGACTCTGGTCGTACAGTTTGTAGCGATCTTTTTTTAGTTTGACTGACCGGCCACCCAGGTGAGTGATGTAAGTATCAGGCACAACGCCAATCTGCCAGCCTGCTTTTTTTAACGAGGTGCAGAGGTCTTGATCTTCCCAGTACATGAAGTAACGGCTGTCAAAGCCGCCCACTGACCAGAATGCGTCGACGGCGATCAGCATGGCGGCACCGGTCACCCAATCGCAGGGGGCAATCTCATCAAAGTTGTTGAGATAACGGGCCGGTAGATCATTTCGCCGGCCGATCAGTCGGCCAATGGTTGCTCTCCGTCCGAAACTGCCGGACTGAGTTTCGCGTTGGCGGCCGGGCAGAACGACTCGGGGCGAGAGTAATCCATATTGGGGATTTTTATCGGCCAACTCAACCATCTCCCACAGGCAGTTGGGCGGCAGAATCGTGTCGCTATTAACCAAGAAGAGGTAGCGGCCACGGGCGGACTGGGCGCCAAGGTTGTTGGCGGCGCCAAAGCCAAGGTTGCGTTGGGCTTGAATAACGGTCGCGGTTTTTTTAAGAGTTGTTCGGAGCATGTTCCCTGATTTGTCTGGGGAGGCGTTGTCGACGACGATTATCTCGTAGGCCGGCGCTTCTCGTTGTCGCGTGATGCTCTCAACACAATCTTGCGTCAGTTTGGGCGTGTTGTAATTGACTATAATAAAACTCACCACCGGCTCGACGGGTGGTTGGGCTGGTTTTATCGTCCGAGTAGTTTTCGGGCGACGGCCTTGCCGCCTTTCTGTCGCCATACTTTTTTGCCCCCACTAATTAGATAGCGCCACTTCAACTTGCTGACATCCAGCCATGACATCTTCTGGTTGACGAAATCATCGGCGGTGATTCTTTCGGATAGTGGTTTGATCAGATTACTCCAGGTGAAGAGCGGCCAGAGATCGTCATAACTTCGCTCAACCTGCTTCAGGAAGGTCTTATCATCAACCAGGGTGGTGAGAGCGCGCACGATGCCGGGCACATCCTCATAATCAACGGTCAGACCGATGCCCGTCTGTTCGATGAGGTCACTCATCGAATCGCCTTTCGTGGCGAGAATTGGTCGACGGGCGCCGATGTACGACAGAATGCGGGTGCGAAAGGAGAAGCGGGTCTCGGCGTGGCGAAAATGAGTTGAGACACCGACGGCGGTTGGGAGCAGAAAGTTGGGCAGCTGATCGTAGGGCAGCCATCCTTCACGGAAAAAGACGTGGGTGTCGAGGAGTTTTAGCTCTTCAGCCAGTTCGTGAGCGGCGGTGAGCATCTTCATCTCGGGCATCTGTGGATTAGGATGTTTCGTGCCTAGGAACAAGAGTTTGATGTCGTTGCGTTTGCGTGACAGCACCTCGACCGCCTTAATCAGAGACAAGGGGTCGAACCAGTTCCAGATGCCTCCACCCCAGAGAATTAGCTTATCCTTCTTAACGTTAAACCGAGGTATAACTTCAGCCACCGCCTTCGGGTCGGTCAGGACGGGTGCGGCGTTCTCGTAACCGAACGGCAGTAGTGAAATAAGTGAATCGAGTGACGGATCAGTGCGGTAGACTTCAGGAGTGAGCCGACCAAGGCTGGTTAGACAGCCGAGCCAGTAGTCGCGCTGGCGATCAGAGGCGCACAGAATATGATCGGCCGCTGCGAGCTGGGCGGTCATGGTGGCCATCTGAAAGTCGTGCTGCACCTGTTGATTGGCTAGCGGCACTTCACGCTGCGCCTCCAAATTCTCCAATACGATCGGGTCATACAGATCGGCAATGTAGCGAATATCCCTCTGTCGCACACGTTTAAGAAGTGAGGGATGCAGGCTTTGGGCAATCACGACATCCGCTTTATTCAGGTAGGGCAGGAGTGTTTTCGGACGATTGGTCTGATAGGTGATGACCCGAAGTTCGTCATCGGGTGAAGTTGAAGGATCAGGAGCGGCGAGCGCCACCGCATGATCACGCCCCAGCTCCCGGGCTAGAGCGGTATACCGAATGCCGGGTCCCGCCATCTTGGGGCCAATAACGTCGTTGGAGATAAGTAGTATGCGGGCCATTATCGTCTAATAAGGGCGTTTACAGGTAGAGCGCCTCTGTTCCAGAGTACCAAAAAGTAGATAACGGGCATACCAAAGAAGCAAGCGATCCAGGGCCAGGCGAGTAGCTGCGCCCACCACATAGCACCGGCGAGCACGCCTAATCCTAAAATAATCGAGACGAGTTTATCGGGGCGCCACTCGAGCAGATGACGACGACGCAGCAGCACGACGTTGGTGGCGAGCAAGATCAGCTCTGAGACCAGGGTGGCGGCCGCTGCTCCCAGGTAAGAGAAACGGGGAATCAGCCAGAAGTTGGCGCCGATATTAAAGCCGAGAATTATCACCGCCATTATGAGTAAAATCTTGCGCTGGTCGAGCAGAACGAGCACTTGCCCTAGAAGTGAGTTTAGGTACAGTACGCCGATGGTGGCGGCTAGATACCAAAGGGGATATGTCGCCAGAAGATAGTCAGGACCGGCGAGCAGATTGACAATCTGGGGGGCAAAGATGGCCACGGCGAGGGCAATGGCGCCCCCAGCCGCGAACAGAATCTCGGTGCCGGCCGTGATTAGTTTGCGGGCTTCACTGGGCTTTTTGACGACGAAGTTTGAGAGATAGGGGGTCATGGCCTGGACAAAGAAGGCGGCAACAAACAGCGTGGTCTCTAAAATGCGGTAGGCCGCGGTGTAGATACCCGTGTCGTAGCTGCCCGACATGGCGTAGAGCATAATACCATCCACCTTGAAGTAGACCTGATTGAGAGCAAAAACCAAACCGAGCGGAATGGCCATTGATAGCAGCCATTTCCAGGTTTGTGGATCATAACGCAGGCGAAGAGAGAAGAACTGCTTTGAGGTGAGGCCGCGAGCGAGAAAACCAGCGAGGTTGCCGATGGCGACCCCGGCGACAATCCAGATGAACGGTAGCTGCCACTTGACTGCCAGAGCGACGTATCCAACAGCGACGGCTTTGTTGATGAATTCAACGATAGCGACGTAGCCCATTTTGAGCTCGATGTGAAAAACCACATCCAACATATTGCTCATGAAGTAGATCAGCATGGAGAGGGCGCCGACCGCGATGCCACCGAGATTGGCGGCGTAACCCGAATCGGGGGCGAAATAGCTGATCAGCCAGGCTGAACCGATGGCGAGCAAGCTGGCTCCAGCGGCCAAAATAAAGCGTAGTGATAGTACATTCTCCATAATGTGCTGCCGTCGCTCGGGTTTCTGACTGATCTCGCGTACGGCGACGATAAACAACCCGAAGTCGGTCAGAACGGTGAAGAGGGCAATAAAGTTGAAGATGTTGCCGTAATCGCCGTACAGAGTCGGGCCGAGATAGTTCGCAATTAACCGGAAGTTGATCAGGGATAGAGCCAGAAAGGCCATACGCCCAATGAGCTGAATAACAGTATTGCGGGCGATGGTACGGGGAGCAGAGTGAGCTTCGTAATTCATGTTCCTATTGTAGCAACCAATTTTGTCATGGGTGCTGTGAGCGTGTAGAATAGACGGACAAGCTAGTAAAGGAGGAGGATATGCGCGTTGCGACGATCATCACATCAACCCTACTTCTAGCCGGACTGTTTGGCGTGTCGGTGGCTAAGGCTGCTAACAACGGTGAATTGGTTCAGGCTGTTGGTGACTCGAAGGTCTACTATATTGAAGGGTCGCTGAAGCGACATGTAAAAGATTCTGCCACCTATCAGGCATGGGGTTTCGGCGGCGTTCGCCGTATCTCACGGGCGGAGCTGAATACCCATCCGACAGGGCCGCAGATGACTCGACTCATCCATATAAACGGCAATGTTTATTATGTGGATGGCAACGCGCGCAAGTATGTCTCAGATATGGGCACCCTGACCTATTACGGCATCTCGTCGCGAGATCTGGTCACGCTTAACCCGGACACTTTCGCTCGGCTAGCGGATGGCGGGACGCTGAGTATTCCGATGGCGGTGCGCGTGGCGGGCGATAACCGCATCTTCCTGCTTGACGGGGGGAAACGTCGGCCGTTCTCGAATACTGCCGTGGCCGCCATGTGGGGCTATAACAGCAATAATACAGCGGTGTCGGCAGCGGCCAAGAAGCTACCTGTTGGCCCTCGGGTGACTGACCTTATCCTCGCGAGCGGTAACGTTTACCGAGTAGCTGGTGGTGAGCGGTACTATATCCCCTCAGAAGATGTGCTGCTGTACAGCGGTTTTAACTGGAGTGATCTGACGCCGATCGGGGATACCGTGTTTAACCAGTTGGGGAACGCTGGTACGGCGCGGGGGCCGGCGCTGATCGCTACTCCGGGCAACGGCAAAATCTGGCTGACAGACACGGGTGGCGTGCGTCATCACATCACCTCCCTCGAGCTGCTGTACGCGATGGGCTTCAATCTGTCGTCAGTGGTGACGGTTTCTAACGCGGTGGCCTATAAATTCCCCGAAGGTGGGGATGTCACCCGCTTTATGATCGCGCCAGACGGCATATCGTACTACATCTTTGAAGGCAAGCGGCGCAAGTTCCATTCTGACGCGGCGGGCAAGACGATTTTGGGTCTGACATCAGCCGACGCCCGAGGTTACGGCTGGTACGCCATAGAGTGGATTCCCCAGGGCGCCGATATGCAATCAGGTGTGGAGATTTTGGAAGGCTACGGCATTCCGGCCATTACGGGCAAGACGGGTCGGGAGCAGCACCTCTATCTTGATGTGGATGAAGCGAACGCTGGTCGAACAGACGCCTCGGCGGGCATTCACTATGCTCGGGCTGGCACGCCCAGCTACGCCCAGAACGGTCAGGCGGGCGGGTACGGCGCCTTCGGCTCTGCTTCCTCTCCGGCCACGGCCGCTCAAGAGCGCTACTACATCAACATGCGCTGGGGCTACTGTGAGTGGTACGACGAGGGTGGAGTGACGCACACGCGCAACTGCAGCAGCACAGCCAAGAGTTGGCACCGGCACAAGAAGGTGGTCGTGATGAACCCGGCCAACGGCCGTCAGCTGATTGCCTCGGTTGAAGAAGCCGGGCCGGCCATCTGGACCGGACGTGTCTCAGGTCTCTCACCAGAGGCCATGTACGAGCTTGATGCCGTGACGGACTCCACTCTGAACTATCTGTGGGCCGTCGATCAAGACATCGCGCTCGGTCGCATCAACTAGACCGACAGGCTAAAAAGCAACCAGCCGACCCCTCGCGGGGCCGGCTGGCGTTTCGTCGTACTCAGGGGGCGATGATGCGCGAGACCAGGTAGTCGGGGTCGACCTTCTGGAGCTCTCGTATCCGCTCTGCCAGCTGTGGGCGGAGTTCGGCGCAGGCCTTGACCGCCCACTGGAGATCCGCCAACGTCGCATTCTTGTGTCCAGCGATTGCTGTGGCCACCGACTTGGTGCGGAACGTGTTCCAGTCCTTGATCTTCAGCAGATCACCTGGATTTGCGTTCGGGTGGAGCAGCAGCGCGTCGGCCACCTTCGGGCAGTAGTCGCGCCGGTAGCTTACTTGGATCTCGTCATCGAGGACCTTGAGCAGGCTGACCAGCGCCTCGGGAGTGGCCAGTGGGTGCTGGATGATCCAGAAAACCGCTGTCTCGGGCATGTGCAGCGTGTTCCGTCTGTGCAGGGTGCTCCGGTGTGCCTCCACGATCTGGTCAGGGGACACATTTTGACTGACCAGACGGTCGAAGACTTCTTGATCGTCCGTCCACAGGTACACGAGCCAGAGCGCGTGCAAATGGGGGGACGGTTGCCTCAGAATGGCCGAGATGGCCTCTTGTCTCAGACTCATGTCGTCCGTACTGTCGCGCACGTCAGCCAGGTTGAAGGGGTCGATGCCTTCTGTCGTGATCAGATCTCGAGCGATCATGCCCCGCAACGTCATCAACCCGTTTGCCTGTTCGCTGCAAGACCAATGATCTCGCATGTTTTGTTGTTGCGCCCGCAGAGTGCTGAGCAGCCGAACGATCTCGCGCTGAAGTGGCTGCAGATCACAGCGGCCTTTCAGACACACCCAGGCTTTCTGGGCGATCGCATTGCGCCAGAAACACTGCTCGGCGACGACTTCCAACAGGATGTGGCCGATGTCCACCTCCGTCGGAGTCTCCTCAGACAACCGGCGGAAGGCCTCGGTGCGCAGCTCTTCCGTTGGGGCGCTGTCTACCAGGTCTGCCAGCCAGGGGGCGCGCTCCGCGTGCTGGTCGATGTACGACCAGACCAGCCCGCGCAGTTTGTCGTAGCGCAGCACCTGAGCCAGGTGGCCAATTGTCACCCGACCAGTGGCGATCAGACGATCCCACAGTGCCAGGCGATTCGCCTCTTTTCGGTCCATGGTGGTCCTCCTCATTCCTGGAGAGACTATAGTTGAAACAGGGTTTTACGTCAATAGTCTGTAGAGGGATGTCTTGTTTGCCAACACCTCATTAATTAAAAGCAACCAGCCGGCCCCGCGCGGGGCCGGCTGGCGTTTTGTTGTCAGTCCGCCAGTAGGCGGTTGACCAACTCGATGGGGTCAGTGTCGCGGCGCTCCTCCAGACGCTGCTGGGCTCGACGGCGTGTCCGTTGTGAGCACTTGCCGTACTCGATGATGAAGCGCAGGTTGTCGCACGTCACTGACGGGTGGTCAACGAGTTGGCGGCTGATTGTGGCCTCCCACTCGGGGTAGACAACCTGCAGTCGACGCAGCTGACCGGGGGTCACGTCGGGGTGCCGACGCACGGCCAAGCCCACGCTCTTGATCTGTCTGGTCGTGATGAGCTTCTGGTCGACGACTGCTTCGTGCAGTGCGACCAGCGACTCGATGTCAACGTTGTCTTGGGTCAGGGCCCACTGGACGGCGAATGCCGGCACAGGGACGAGTGCATAGTCACGAGCGACGCACCTGTGCGCACCCATCATATCCCGTACGGTCAGGCCTTCGCAGATGAGTCGGTCGAAGGCCTCGCGGTGAAACCGCGAAACCGCGAACCACAGGCTGTGGTGGCTGGCGTTATCCATCTGTGAGATGTAGTCAGCGACGCGATGCATCTCATGGCTACTCCTAGTTGCCACTGCCGCCTGGACGAGGTACACGTCCGCCATCAGCTGGTTTGAGTGACTGGGCGGCCGCGCCATCAGGCTATCGAGCAGCGTGAAGGACAGGTTGAGCCAGGCGCCGTTGCCGGTTCGCTGATATCTGTCAGCTAGCAAAGCTACGTACTTCACGATCGGCTGGCGGTACTGGTCGACGAAGTCTGGGTGTCGGGTGACTTCGTTGATGAGCCTCGTCGCGACACCGATGCTGGCGCTGCCGCGTACGACCTCCAGCAGAGCTGTGGGCGGCGTTTCCAGGTCGATCAGTATCTCGCACAGTGTCTCGCAGAGTGTGTCACTGTTCGTGCTCTCGACCAGCTTCCCGACCAACAGCTGGCTCTGCGGCGTGTGCGGCAAAGCGCGCAGGTAGTCCAACGTGTTGGGTACCAGTTGTTCAGTGCGGAGTAGCTTGAGCAGCTGATTCCGGTCCAGTGGTCCACTCGCCAGGAGGAGGCGCCAAAGCCTCTCGCGCTCGTCGTTCGCCATCTTCATTCCCTCCTCATTCCTGAGCCGACGCTACACCAAAACTAACCTCTGGTCAATGATTTTCAGGCTTATTAGCGGGCCTTCTTGGGCGCCGGGTTGGCGGTGGGTAAGGATAGCGCGACAAATAATCCGACTAACGCTCCGGCCAGGGCGCCAAAAAATCCGGTTACCAGCGGGTTTTGTGTGACCGCACTGGCCGAGGGCAAGGTCTTGGTTAGCACGACTCGAGCGTTGGGTACAGGAGAGCTGTCGAGCAGCTCGGCCGCGAGGCCGGCGGATTGGCGGCCAATCTGAGTGGCGAGGGCTTGACCGAGGCGCGTGGCGGTTGTGTCATCCAACTCTTCACCCAGCGAGGTTGTGGCCTGAATATGATAGGAATCAGGCAAGATGTCGAGCCGGACGGCGGTCACTGGGTAACCAATGTCCGTCAGATCAGACGCTAGTGTGGTCAGATTGATTGATTCGGCCAAAGTCTGGTTGTAGGTGCGGGGGCTCTCTAATGTTCGGGGTGGATTAACCATGGATGCCAGATAGAACTGGCGAGTAGCGGCGGCTGAGTTGCTTCGTTGAGCGGCAATAAGGGCGGCCCCAATGGCTCCTAAAAGGGCGAAACCGATGATAACTGTCCAAAAGATAAGACGTCGACGCATAACAAAAACTACTGTTATTCTGGGCTCATTGTATTATGAATAGGATGCAGATGCGAACTACCATGACGATTGGGCTTAGTCTGGCTCTTGGGGCCGGGTTTGCGACGCGTCTGCTTTGGCCGGGTACGATTCTGAGTCGGTTAAATGTTCTTGATCTAGCGGTTGGTCTGGTCGTGGTGATTGCTTTGGTGCGGCACTGGCGACACATTACTCTGGGTCGGTGGCTATCCGCCTGGCTGGCTCTGGTGGCGCTCTCGGCGTTCTGGGGTGCGGCGCGTTTTGGTTGGTCGCCAGAAACTTTTCTATACATTGTTCGTGTTTCTGTTTACGGACTATTCTTCGGAGTGGCGGCGCGCTGGCCGGTGGAGTGGCGGCTGAAATGGCTTGCCTGGTTGGGCGGTGGTCTGGCAATCATCGGCCTGATTCAGCTGGTGGTTTGGCCGACGATTCCGGTGTCGATGGGCATAACTCACGGCTTTGATCCTCACTCGGGTCGGCTGTTCGGACTGTGGTTTGACCCGAATATCGCCGCGGCTTTACTCATGCTGACCTCGTTGGGCACCTGGTCGCTGGTTGGGCGTGATCAGAGTTGGCGTCGACCCTGGCCTTATTTAGGGATGCTGCAGCTGGCGGCTATTTTGCTGACTGACTCTCGATCGGGCTGGATCTCTCTAGCGGTGGCTCTGGGCTATCTGATCTATCAGATTAATCGACGGTGGCTACTGCTGTTGCTGGCCGGAGCGATAATGTTGCCGATTCTGTCTGTGGGGGTGGCGAACCGGTTGGCGGGGCTGCTCTCAGTTGATGATACGGTTGTGGCCCGCCTGGTTAGCTGGCAGACGGGTTGGTCGGTCGTGGAGCAATCCCCCTTGATTGGGGTTGGTTATAACTACTTTAAACCGGCGGCGGTCGAGAGTGGTGGCTTAAAAATGTTCTACGGCCAGATCAACCTAGCGGCGAACGGTTCAGACAGCTCGCTGCTCACTATCTGGGCCACGACTGGTTTAGTCGGCTTACTCGTCTTTGTGGCTGGCCTCATCGGTTTGGGCTGGCATCAGCGTGAGGCGGCCAGTCGAGCGGCGCTGATCGGCATCCTTATCAACTCCCTGTTTATCAACTCGCTGCTGTTGGGTCCGACCTGGTTTCTGCTGGCGATCATCTGGGGTAGAGAAGACTGACAAGAACGGGTACCATTAGGCCATGACGAAACGCGGCCTATCTCTTGGTGTGGATGCTCGCACGCTTGGTGCGACCGGTATTGGCCGGTATGTGACCGAGTTGGTGGCGGCCATGGCGCCGGAGCATCCGGAGACACGGTTTAATCTATTTGTGCGGCGTGATTCGACTGATCTGTTCGACCAGCGTCTCTCGGCTCTGGCGAATATCTCAACCTTTACGACTCGGGCGACCTACTACTCGCTACACGAGCAGCTGCGCTATGGTCGTCAATTGGACGCGTTTGGCTACGACTTAATTCATTTTCCCAATTTCAATGTGCCGCGTTACGTGCGCACACCTTATGTGGTGACGATTCACGATCTGATTTTGCTTCGTTTTCCGGGTCGGGTTATGTGGCCGGGCAAGCGTTGGCTGTACAAGTTGGTGCTTAACCGGACGATTCGCCGCGCCAGCATGATTATTACCGATAGTGACTGGTCACGACGTGACATCTTGGCTTACGCCGAAGATATTGGGGTTGGGGATGCCGCCGATCGAGTCGTGGCTGTACCTCTAGGCATGAGCGCGGGCTCTGACCGACCGATGACAGCGGCGGCAATCAAACGGGAACTAACCGGTCTGCAGATCAGTGATCCCTTTTTCCTATGTGTCGGGGCGCAGCTGAAGCACAAAAATATTCACCGGGTTGTGGCGGCGTTCGCCTCTCTGATAAAGCGTCCTGATATGGCTGATCTGCGGTTAGTGGTGGCGGGACGTCGAACACAGCCCTCGCCCGATCTCGATGACGCCTTACGTCAACATTCTGATGCGGCCGAACAGGTGATTTTTACGGGCGTAGTCTCCGAGGAGCAGCTGCGAGCGCTCTACCGAGGCGCTCTAGCTTTGGTTTTCGTTTCCGAAATTGAAGGATTTGGCTTACCAATTTTGGAGGCTCAGGCAGCTGGCACCCCGGTCATCACCAGTAATGTGACGTCGATGCCAGAAGTGGCGGGCGGGGCGGCTTGGCTCGTTAAGCCAACAGATCGTGTGGCGATCGGTCGGGCGATGCGGCACGTCGTCGAAGGAAAATACCCCTCAAAAATGATTGAGGCCGGTCGAGAGAATGCCCGCCGTTTCACCTGGGAAGCGGCGGCTGAAGCGACCTACCAAGTGTATGAAAAAGCCATCCATCAAAAAAAATAGGCCGGTAATGACCCGACGCCGGCGGATGTGGCTCATCACGGGCGGCACTCTGCTGCTGCTTGGTCTAACTTTTGTCGCTTACTGTTTTAGTTATCAGGGCAAATTCATTCCGCGTCTGTACGTCGGGCAGGTGGCGGTGGGTGGATTAAACTCGATGGCCGCGCAGGCTAAGCTGACCACAGCGGTTAACAATCTGCAGTCGTGGGAGGTTAGTGTGGATGGAGCGGCGCCCACTAAGGTTGATATCACCGCCCTGGCCGACTTTGATATCGAGGGCATGGTCATCGCCGCGCAGCGCTACTCAGCAGGTGATACAACCTGGCAGTGGTTCGTTCGTCGGGTAAAGGCTCTCTTTGTGCGGCAGCAAACGCCCGTCATAGTTAATCTAAATGACGAGCGGCTGCGCATTGGTTTAGAGTCGGCTCTGTACGAACCAAACGACAACGACGCCCAAGAGGTTTCGCTATTGATTCGCAACGGCAAGGTGACGGTTAAAGATGGTCGATCTGGCCTGATCGTTGATCGAGAGGTTGTCGAGTCGGCAGTGGTGGCCAACATCTTTGGTCTGATTGCTCCGCCGCTATCAGTCAGTAAACTCGAATTCAAGCCGCAATTTACAGTTGATCAGGCGACCTTAGCCAAGAAACAGGCCGAACGAATTATTGCCTCCCCCCTGGTGTTGAGTTGGGATGGGGGCGAGATCGGCGCCGACCAGGCAACACTAGCCCCTTGGGTGACAACTAGCGCGGCCCTGCCGACGGACGAGCGGTACGCTGCGGCGGTGGCTGCTGGCGCGGCGGCTGAATCCACACTGCTACTCGCTGATATTAATCAAGATCGAATTATTAGCTGGCTGGCTCTGGTGGTGGGCCAGATTGATCGGGCGCCCCAGAACGCCACTCTGTCGTTTAGTGATGGCTCAGTGCGGCTGACGGCCAGTGGCCAAAATGGATTAAAGCTCCTGTCCGTTGAGACAGCGACGGCGATTCGGTCCGCTTTACTAAAGCGGGGAAGCGGCCAGACAGTGGCTAAAGTAGCAGCCGTGGTTGAGAAAACGGCTCCGGTTGTATCTGACAATAACATCGCCGGTTTAGGGATTAAGGAGCTAATCGGTCGAGCGGCGTCTGATTACACGGGCAGCGCGGAGAACCGGCGCAAGAACATCGCTCTAGGCGTGAAAAATATGAGCGGTTTCATCTTATTGCCCGGCGAAGAGTGGTCGTCGCTGGCAGCGATCGGTCCGGTCGACGCCGCGCACGGCTTTTTGCCCGAAAAAGTGATCTTAGGTAACAAGCTGGAGCTGCAGTATGGCGGTGGTTTATGTCAGCCGGTTTCCACTTTATTTCGAGCCATTCTTGATGCTGGTTTGCCCATCACGGAGCGGCAAAATCACAGCCGGCGGGTGAGTTATTACGAGAAGCCATCTGGCGTAAAAGGGGTCAACATCAATTGGGATGCGGCGTACGCTAACATCGGCGGCAGTTTGGTCGGCTACGACGCGACCGTTTACGAGCCGAAACCCGATCTGAAGTTCAAGAATGACACTGGTTCAGCGATCTTAGTGCAGGCCTTCGTGACGAACGACCGGGTTGTGACGTATGAGCTGTACGGCACTAACGATGGCCGGCAGGTCAGCATCTCGAAAGGCACGGTGCTGTACACCAAAGCGCCGGCTGAGGCGGTTTATGAGGATGACCCATCGATTCCCACCGGCACTGAAACGCAGGTTGATAAGCCTGTTCCGGGAGCCAAGACATCCTTCAACTACGCGGTGAAATATGCGGATGGTCGCACGGAGAGCCGCGACTTTATCTCTGTCTACAAGCCTGTCTCGGCGCGCTACCTGCGCGGCACGGGCCCAGCCCCTGCTCCGGTCGAAACTCCACCCGCTCAATAAAAAAGTTTCCAGCCGCGGTGTGCGGCTGGGTACGGCTCGGTCATTGGCGCAGCTGGGCCCGGACGTTGCCCCGGGCGATGGCGATCTGGTTTTTGGCGATGGCCCGGCAGCCAACAACCACAGCAGCCGCCATTAACAGAACAAACAGCTTCATCGTCGGCTCCTCTTGGGGCTAAGATAGATTACACACTATTCGGTGTCAACAGGCTGATCGAAACGCCAGCCGACCAGAGCGAGGGCGAGACCGTCCGCGGCGTCATCTGGCTTGGGTACTTTATCTAGGTTCAGTAGGCGGGCGACCATGGCCTGCATCTGTTTTTTATCGGCGTTGCCATCGCCCGTCAGAGAGAGCTTGACCTGGCTGGGGCCGACTTTGACCGCTCGCACGCCCGTGCGATGCAGGGTTAGGGTGATGACGCCCCGGGCGCCCGCGACGGCCATGGCGGTCGTTTGGTTTTTGGAGAAGAAAAGCTCTTCGACGGCCGCTAGCTCTGGTTTGAATTCCTCGATTATGGCCGTCAGCTCCTCGGCGATCTGGTGCAGGCGCGCTCCGGGTTTATCCTCCTTGGGTGTTTCAATACAGCCGTAAGCAACAGCGGTTTCGACATTATCGACCACATCAATAACTCCCCAGCCAAGGCGGGCCGTGCCAGGGTCAAGTCCGATAATCCGCATTAGAGCTCGGCGTTCGTCGCCACGCTGGCGACGTCGTCATTATCTTCCAGCCGCTCCATGAGACCAATCAGCGAATCGCGTTTGCCGTCAGGAATAGCAGCGGTTGTGGTGGGAACAAACTCCAGATCAGCGGTCTCAAACTTTAGACCGTCCTCTTCGAGCGCATCCTTCACTTTTTTCAGATCAGTGCGGTCGGTCTCAATAGTAAGGATGCCGTCGTCGGCCGAGTAATCGAGCGCGCCGCTGTCGATGATCTGCTCTTCCAGCTGGTCGGTCAGATCGGTCGAAGCGCGCAGAACGCCGCGCTGCTCAAACATGTGGCTGACAGCGCCCTGACCAGCGACGGTCCCACCACCCTTGCTAAGAATGAGCCGGATGTCCGAGAGGGCGCGATTGCGATTGTCGGTAATGATGCTGATGAGCAGCCCTGCTCCACCCGGTGCAAACGCCTCCATAGTAAACTCCTCAATTGTTACGCCGGCCAATTCACCGGTACCACGCTTGATGGCCCGCTCGATGTTGTCTTTTGGCATATTTGCTGCCCGGGCTGTCTCCACGGCCAGCCGCAGCCGAAAATTCATCTCGATATCACCCCCGCCCTGTTTGGCAGCGGCCGAAATGTTGTTCGTCAGGCGCGTAAAAGCCTGGCCGCGCTTTGCGTCAGTGGCCGCCTTCTGATGTTTGATCGAATGCCATTTCGAGTGACCGGACATACATCTACTATTTACCTCTGAAGCGACAGTCTGGTCAAGGTTCGCCCCTGAATGTCAGTCCGTTTGGTAAGGATGCCTTGTCCGGCCAATCGCCCAAGAGTCTCCGCTGCCGGGTGGCCGTAGGTGTTCTCGCCGACCGAAACAACCGCCAAATCTGGCTGCGTGGCGGCCAGCCAATCTGAACCAGTTGAGGTCTTGGAGCCGTGATGGCTTACCTGAAGAATCGTGCTCTTGGCTGAACAGATCTGCCGCGAGCGACAATAATCAAGCGCATTGGCTTCATCAGCAGCGTCCAGATCACCCGTTAGAAGAAGTCGGTTGCCCGTTGTGTTCTCAAGGGCTACCACCTGGGTCGCGGCATGTCCATCTCCACCAGCTGTCGGATGCCACAACGTCAGTGTGTCGCCACCGGGCAGAGCCCGCCAATAACCAGCCCGTTGCTTGCTCACAATTAATTCCGGATGCTTGGCTAGTTTTTCTCTCACGGCCCGACTCAGTTCATCGTCAGGAAGAGCGGGCAGCCACAGCTCTCTGATCTGATAAGAATCAAGAACAGCTAACAGGCCAGCCAGATGGTCGGCGTGGGCGTGCGAGATAATCACCAGATCAATGGTGCGCTGATGGGGTGGCAAAACCGCTCCTAGCTCAGCCGTCACTGCTCGCTCTGGTCCGGCGTCGTACAGCATTGTGAAACCAGAGGTCTGACGGTAGAGCACGGCCAAACCCTGTCCGACATCCAAAAAATATATCTGTTCGGGTGGCAGTCGAGCCAACCAAGCCGCCCCCGCCAGGCAGGCGACAAATAACAGCCGCTTCATAACTGCCAGGTTAGGGGTAGAGGTGATAGCCACTTTACGAAGGTTAGAATTACGTGCAGAGGCAGCCACGCAGCCAGTCGGGCGGGTAGCCACAGCCCAGGCAGTAGAGCAGCGACAATTAAGCCGCCCAGGCCCATAAAGGTGGCGACAGGAATCAACCAGAGAATGAGCGGATTGGCGATCAGCCCGGTCAACGAAAACGTGCCAAATGAGGCCATCGAGACGGGCATGGTAGCCAGTGAAGCCGCGGTTGTTTCGGCTGCTGGTCCTCTTAACAGGGGAGGCAGTCGTTGCAGAGATCTACTTTCAGACAGTGGTGGGCCGAAGTACAGCAGCCCCGCGAAGGCGGCCATTGATAGCTGCCAGCCGACATCAATGTAAACAAATGGATTAACGAACAGCATGCTGCCCGCCGTCAGGAAGAGGAGCGTACCGCTTGGTGGAGCGCGACCGTGATGGCTGGTGGTGATCATGACAGAGGCGGCTAAGCCACCGCGGACGGCGGCGGCGCTGGCACCGGTCAACAGAACAAACAGCCAGATTGTTGTTTGTGTCAGCCAGAAAGCCGGTCTGGGTCGGTAGAGAATAAATCGGGCTAGCCAGAGCACGCTAACACCGACGATCACGACATTGGCGCCAGAAACGGCGATAACGTGACTGGTGCCAGTGCGGCGTAGCTGCTCGGTGACGCTGGCGGGTAGATCGGTGCGCGAGCCGATTAGAAGACCGGCCAGAAAACTAGCCTCTGGTTCGGGAAGTAGGCGGCGTATTTGGGTAATGATTGTGTGGCGCCAGGTTGACAGACGACGGGCCAGCCACAAATGCTGATCAGGCGGTTCACGGGCGGAGCTTAATCCTCCTCTGCCTAAACCGGAAAAGCTCTGCCGAATTAGCCAGCGACCGTAATCAAATTCTCCTGGCTTGGGCTGGGCGGGCCAGGTCGGTGTGCCAGAGTAAAAGTAGCGATCACCAGGACGGGCCGTGAAGTAGGGCGAGGCAGTCACGCGCAAGCGAGCGCCGTTACTCAGTTGAACAGATACAAAAACCTTATCGGCTCGGCTATCGAGGGCGATAACGGTCGCTAGATCATGATCAAAAAACTGTCCAACTGTCTGCGCGCGCAGCCGATTCAGGTCATAATTTACCTGAACGGTCCGCCACCAGATTAAAAGAGGGATTATCACCCAGCCGGTGACAATTATTAAGCGGCGCATAATCTGACCATAGCGAACAGTTGCTGAACGGACGGTGAACCACTTGACAACAATGTAAAGAGTACTTTACATTATGTATGTAAGCCGTAACATCATCTATGGCGAAAAAGAAACCACTTACCGCCGCCGCTCCCGAGTCGCCCGACTACATGGAGCAGTGGCAGCGCGCGCAGGCTGATCTGGAAAACCTCCAGAAACGCAGCCAAAAAGAGCGAGTCGAGGCCGCCGATTGGGCCCAAAAACAGATCATTCTTGATCTACTGCCCGTCGTCGACAACTTCGACCGCGCTCTGGCTCACGTCCCGGCCGACCAGCAAGAGAGCGGCTGGCTAACGGGCATCACATACATCCACAAACAGCTGCTCGACTTCCTCAGTACCTACGATGTTGTGAAGGTGGATATCGCGCCGAACACCATGTTCGACCCGAACCAGCACCACGCGGTGCAGACGGTGAGCAGCGAGCTGCCTAAAGACCAGATCGTGAGCGTGATCGCTGCTCCCTATCTGATGAAAGGGGAGCTGCTGCGGCCAGGAAGCGTGACTGTCTCGAGCGGTGAGGATAACAAAGAAACTAACGAACAATAAACTACTACCATGGGTAAAATTATCGGTATCGACCTAGGTACGACCAACTCGGTGGTGGCGGTCATGGAGAATGGCGCCGCCAAAGTAATTCCGTCAGCGGAAGGCAGCAACACTGTGCCGTCAATCGTCGCCGTCAACAAGGGCGGTGAGCGAGTTGTTGGTCAGATCGCGAAGCGTCAGGGCGTGACGAATCCGGAAAACACCATCTTCTCGGTGAAGCGGTTCATCGGCCGACGTTTCTCAGACAAAGAGACCCAGCAGGACTTCAAGCGCGTGCCTTACACCCTCAAAGAGGGTAAGAACGGCAGCGTCGAGGTTGTTATGGGTGGGGATTCGCACCGCGCCGAAGAGATTTCGGCCATGATCTTGGGCAAGCTGAAGGCAGATGCCGAGGCTTACCTGGGTGAAACCATCACCGAAGCGGTTATTACGGTGCCGGCCTACTTTAACGACGCCCAGCGCCAGAGTACAAAGGACGCGGGTAAGATCGCCGGTCTAGACGTCAAGCGCATCATTAACGAGCCGACCGCGGCTGCTCTGGCCTACGGTCTGGAGCGCAAGAAAGATGAGAAGATCGCTGTCTACGACTTGGGTGGTGGTACCTTCGACATTACAATTTTGGATATTGGTTCGGGCGAAGAGGGATCGTCATTTGAGGTGTTGGCGACGAACGGCGACACCCATCTGGGTGGTGACGACTTCGACCAGGCGCTGATGGACCACATCCTAAACGAGTTCAAAAAGACCGAAGGCACCGATCTGTCTGGTCAGGCCGACGCTCTACAGCGCATCAAAGAAGCCGCCGAGAAGGCCAAGATCGAGCTGTCCAGCAGCATGGAGACCGAAGTTAACCTACCATTCCTGACCGCCGACACCAACGGTCCGAAGCACTTGGTGATGAAGATCACCCGAGCGGACTTCGAGCAGCTGGTCGCTGATCTGGTGGAGCGAACCATGGGCCCGTGCCGCGAGGCGCTCAAGGGCGCCAAGCTCGAGGCGAAGGATATCGACGAGGTGATTCTCGTTGGTGGACAGACTCGCATGCCGCTCGTGGCCGCTAAGGTGAAAGAGTTCTTCAAGAAAGAGCCGAACAAGAGCGTGAATCCTGATGAGGCGGTCGCTTTGGGCGCGGCAATTCAAGGGGGCGTTCTGGCGGGTGACGTGAAGGATGTGTTGCTGCTCGACGTGACCCCGCTATCCCTCGGCATCGAGACGATGGGTGGCGTCATGACTCGACTGATTGAGGCCAACACGACTATCCCCAACAAACACAGTCAGGTCTTCTCGACGGCGGCGGATAATCAGCCACAGGTTGAGATTCACGTGCTGCAGGGTGAGCGTCAGCTGGCGGGTGACAACCGCACCTTAGGTCGGTTTGTGCTGGATGGCATTCCACCCGCTCCGCGGGGCATCCCGCAGATTGAGGTGGCGTTCGACATCGACGCCGATGGTATCTTGCACGTGACCGCGACCGACAAGGGCACGAACAAAGAGCAGAAGATCACCATTCAGGGTCAGAGTGGTCTGTCTGAAGAGGAGATCGAGAAGATGAAGCAAGACGCGGCCGCCAACGCCGATGAAGACAAGAAACGCCGTGATCTGATTGAGGCCCGCAACCAGGCTGAAACTTCCATCTACACGGCCGAGAAGACGCTGCGCGAGAACAAAGAGAAGATTAAGCCCGAAGACTCTCGTGCCATTGAGGATGCCGTGACGGCCCTCAAAGGCGTCAAAGAGCAGGACGAGCTAGAGCCGATCAAAGAGAAGACAGAGGCGCTCGTGACAGCTCTGACGACCGCTGGCCAGCACATCTATGAGGCGGCCGCGGAAGAGAAGAAGGATGACGAGCTTGCCGCCGACGAGGCGAAGCCTGAATCTGAGGGCGATAATTCTAATGACCAAGAGCGCGAGTAATCTGATAGCTGGGCTAAAGCCAGTAGCAACCTTTGTCGAAAGGTTGCTACTGGCGACTGTCATCTTTGGGTTTTGGTTTTTGTATGTCTACAACTCGGGCGCTGTTAGTCCTGAACTTGTGACACTGGTTCTCCTAGTTGATTTGGTTTACATCCTAAGCACACCGTTTCACTCGTTTGTATTAAGTTCGAAGTTCCAACGGTCTCGACTTTATACCTTTGTGCTGCTTGTAGCGACATCGACGAGTTGGTTTTGGTTCTTTAATGAAGCGTTTGGCAAACCGAGCGTTTTCCAAAGCATCGGACAAGCAGTTACCACTGCCGCCATCGTAGTTATTGTGAACTGGTTAATTAAGAAGATATGCAACTGGCACGTAATTTCTGAGAACCGTGATGCTGCCGATTGTTTTGTAGAATCATATGGCATGACTACGGACCAGTATGACCGTACGGAGCAAATTTCTCAGGTTGTTCATCAAATAAAACAATCGTTTGGCTCCCGTTATGTTAAGCCTTTGGCGATTATTAGCGATACTCATGGTCAAGGTAAGTCTTTCTTTTTGTCAGAGGTTGTTAAGGAGATTCTGAAAGACAACAAAGAATATCGAGTAGTAGTCGAGGAGCCAGCTTTTTATAATGGCGATTATCAGAAATGGGCTGCGGACCTACTCTATAAATTAGACGAGCTTGAGTGTGGCCGTTTTTTGCATGATATGCCAAACGTCCCTCAGATCTCTGGACAAAAAAGTGGTCGTCAGGTGAGTTTGCTATCAATTATCACTAATGCGTTTGAAGATAATGTGGATTGGGATGAATTTGTGTCTATGCTCTCAAAGAGAAAATTTGCACTTTCATCTAAAACGATCGTGATAATTGACGATCTCGATATTGACAGGCTAATTGGTAGGGAAAAAGACCAATTTAGACTGATGGTATTCATCGAAAAATATCTATCAAGGATCCACAATCTGAGTTTTGTTTACGGTGTCACATCGCCAAGGTCAACACTTTCCAGCTACAATTTCGATGACATTATCGCCAGGACAGCAAAACCAGTTGTCCTTCGAGGTATGAGTGATGAACAAAAGCAGAGACATTTCATCGATGTGGTCAAGCGTGTCTCTACTGAAGATGCACAAAATCTCGAGAAGTTGTTTATGACTCGAAAGAAAAAGTGGAATGGCTTTGCTGCATTTGATGATGGCTTGCAGGAGCGTAGCTTGGTTCAGTCGTTGCCAGATACCGTCAGGGGCATTGAAAATGTTGCTCTTAGGTATATCGACACCCTTCAATACGCACGGAAAGAAGGTTTATACAAAACCTGGTCCGCGAGTCTCACAAGAATACAAACAGATATTGTTGGGGAAGTTTTAGAGAAGCAGGTTATTGATAAGGATGGCAGTAAGGATGCCGGCAAAGCATTTAGAGATGAAAGATCAAAAGAGATCCTGATTGAGGAGTTTGTCATTTTTGGCACATTGCTGTCTACGGTGGCTAGAGATATATTGTTTCGCATTGGCTCGAAAGAGCGTCTGAAAGAGATTGTAATTAATCGCATAGGACCAAAATCCCCATGGCTTTATGTCGTAAATGAACCAAAACAAACAAATCAGATAAGTGGTGTTATGTCGAGCGCTCTTAATTACCAGTTCACAGATACTGATGGTTCATTTTCACCTGAACTACAGGACGCATATTCTACAACAGACGGGAGAATAGTACTCGATCGCCATATTGAGACTCTACGTATGCTGCCATACATGCTTCATGGGCCGCTGTCGTTACTTCGACAGCTTAATCCTGATAATTATATCGACGGTGTGAGTAACGGTGTTCCTGGTGAGGCATCTGGCATATTTGAAAGACTCGCTGATTTACTCGCAGAGGTAGTATTTATAACAGCAAAAAAATAAGATGACTGACCCGTACGAGGTTTTGGGCGTCTCGAAAAACGCCACCGCCGACGAGATTAAGAAGGCCTTCCGCAAGGCGTCGCATCAACACCATCCTGATAAAGGAGGGGATGCCGCTCGCTTCAAGGAGATAAACCAGGCCTACCAGATTTTGTCTGATCCGCAGAAGCGCGCCCAGTACGACCGATTTGGGTCGGCTGGGCCCGCGGGCGCGGGTGGTCCGCAGGGCGGAAATCCGTTCGGCGGGGGATTTGATTTCAATTTCGGTGGGGGAGGGGGCTTCGGCGATATCTTTGAGGATCTTTTCTCATCGGCTTTCGCGACTGTGCAGGCGGAGGTGCAGATCTCCCCGGCGCAGGCTGTTTTAGGCGCGACAATCCCCCTTCGTTTTGAAAACGAAAAGTTGGACTTGGAGATTCCGGCGGGCACGCAAGACGGTCAGGCGATAGTTTTTCGCGGCAAAGGCCGGCAGACCCGGCGCGGTCGGGGTGATCTTCAGGTCGTGATTCGCATTGTAATGCCCCGTCGCCTCTCGCGCCGCGAGCGAGAGCTCTGGGAAGAGCTGAAGCGGCTGTCAGAGTAGCTTTCTGAAGCGGTCTATCTGGCGGTGCTTGCGGGCACGACAATCCCTCCACATAATAAGGATGTGCCGTACAGTTGGGATATCTTAATACCGGCCGGTCTGGCCCTCTTGGGCGTCTATGCGGCGCTGCTTCTGCGCGGACGGGCGATCAGCCTGACGCTGGGTGCCTATCTCGCCTATCTGGTGGCGGAGCACTGGGGCCGCTCATTCTACGGCCTGCTAACCGGCAGCCAGTCGTTCTTTGGCTTTTCGCTCTCACTCAACGTCAGTCCGTTTTTGGTTAGCGGGATGCTGTTCGGCATCCTTTTTGTTATTTTTTCCACGGTTGTTCTAGTGGGCGTGAAGATGAAATTGACGACTCTGGAGAACATTTTATATGGATTATTCGCCGGCGGCATTGTGGCGGTCGCCCTTATGTCGTTTATGGCGGATGAAGATCGGGTTCGTTTCGTCGCCCAATCCTTCTCGGCTTTGATCTTAGACCGCTACCGCGAGCTGCTCTTTCTGCTTCCGGTGATGTTGATGATCTGGACGGGGCTGCGGCCGCATCCAGAAGATCGACGGCACTAATCCTCTTGAAAAGATTGCCCTAACCTGTTAGGGTCATTTTGTCGAACAATCGACAGAGGAGGAGAGATGGAGCACCGAATTACGCCCGCCCTGTTTGTGGCGGTGGCTCTGTTCTACACGGCATGGCTGTGGGGCGTCGTGTGCTGGGTGATGAGCTGGCCTATGCTGGGCATCGCCTTGGCTGTGACCGGCGTCGTGGCGTGGTGCATGCACCGGATGCAGGTTCGTTTGTGGCGTCTGAGCGTCGTCCACAACGAAGCCCTTCGATTGGCCGCCTTCTTCGGTCTGGCGGCAGATGGTCAGCAGCTGATCGCCACCGGTCTGTGGGCCAATCTCTGGTCGTTCCTGGCCCTTTACGAGGAACAGATCGGCGACCAGCTCTGTGACAGGCCGCTGTACGCGCGGCTTGTGTTCATGGGCGGTGTCAACGAGCGAGACGATGCATGGGGCGTCTTTGTCACGCACAATGACCTGGGAAGTCACACGTTTCAGATCACGGGTTGTTGGAATCAGAATCGCGTGACGCGGTCCTTCGGTTCCGCGGACAGCCCGGTCCAGGTGGTGAAGCTGCTCATGCACCTCGGGGCGACGGTCGATGACCTGAAGGCCACGGTCGAAGCCATGGCGGAGAAGGCCGGACTGACCGTCTTGATCGAGGAGCCGACTGACGATCTAGTTCCGGCGGCCTGAGCTGCCAACTACTCGCGCCACCTGTGGCCGCCCTTCTCGGAGGGCGGCCATCGGCTTGACACGAGGCGCGTAGCTTGATACAGTGTCGCCGGACTGGAGGCGGGGCGATGAAGGCGCGACAAAGTGTACGAGGATTCCTGATAGGTGTCGGCTTTCTAGTCGGGACCTTCACCATGTCCGGGCTGGGACTTTACGGAATCAGCCTTGCGTTTAGGCTGGCACTAGTGATGGTCTGCATCATCGCCTGGCTGGTGGTGGGCTGGGCGATAAGTGACGAAAATCGCGAACGAGAGATGAGGCGTCAGGAGAGAGAGGCCCACTTCGCCCGCTACACCAGCGTCGAGCTGGATGAATGTGCGCGCCAATTCTGGGCTGTGCTCTTCAACTTCGTTCAAGAACATGGGCGAGAGTTGGCCGACCGCTACTGGCGTGACAGTCGGTATGGATACGTAGTCGCGTGGTCGTGTGGCAGGGTGCAGATCATGCTGACGTTCGAGGATCTCATCGCTAACCGAGTAACGGTTCAGCGAGGTGACGCCGAGAAAAAGCGTGTTTGGCTCTGCGCCACTCAATCGTTGAATGGGCTAACCATGCCCTTCAACTACCTGGGGCTAGTGCCAGGCGATCTGCGCGGCGTTACCGAGGATGAACTGATGCAGCGGCTGTTGCCGAAGCAGGTGATACCTGACAGCGCGCTCAGCCAGGCGCGTCTGGGCTCAGCTGACGCCGAGCGAGGAGTGTCCCAAGTCGTCGCTTGACAATCCAATATCGTGTGACCTGCGGCCACTCTCACGCGAGGGTGGCCGTCGGCGTTTCTTGACTCAATCAGGTTCAGAGTATATGATTTTTGTGTTAGGATCGCTAGCTCAATTGGTAGAGCAGTGGCCTTTTAAGCCATTGGTTCTGGGTCCGAGTCCCAGGCGATCCACCAAACCTTAATTTGATCACGGACGCCCCTCAAGCTGAAGCTCATACAAAGAGATCTCAGCTTGAGGGGCTTTATATTGTGATCAAATTAAGGTTTGGTGGATCGGGGGTAGTCGTGCAGTCTGAAAGCTGTTATCTTTCGTTTACGGCTACCAGAACCATGATCGCAAGATCACGGGCCTATCGGTATCGGAGGCCTGTCTAAAACGTGCAGCTCGCCCAGCGGGAGCCTGACGAATAGTGGTAGCCCACCTTGGCCTGGCCTTCATGGGCCAGGCCGCGCTGTTGTTAGTGACGCAAGGAAGGAGAATCTGGTGGACCCATACGGCATCCCCAATCTGCCATCGCAAATGAATGCTGTGGCGGTTGGCTACGCCTGGGCGACGCTGCTTCACTGGGTTCTGCCTGATGTGAAGTGGCCAACCCGGATGGCAATCGATGAGCAAGGAGAGAGCATTGTTGGTGAGCCGGGGCGGCTGATCAAGTGTTGGTCGGCTATTCAGGGTGATCGGCAACGTGTCATTTATCAGGCGCAGGGCTGCTACGGCGACCTGCTGAGTGGCATCAATCGTCGACTCCTGCGGCCTGTTCCGTTGTCAGAGATTGTCCACGGGTCGCCCGGTCGGTCAATTATGACCGCTGCTCAGTGTCACTTGGGCGACAGGCACTTCGTCTGCATCGACATGGCTAGTGCGTTCGAAACAGGCCAGGCCCTGCTCGGGGTACAGGAGGTTGTGCGTCATCACGGCTTGAAGGGGTGTTATCTTGAGTGGCTGATCGCTCAGGTGGTTTCGCCCCCGGTGCTCACTGGTAGTTACATCCACCGCATATTTCCTCGCGGTTTCTGTACCTCGCCCGCGCTGTTCAACCTTGCGTGCTCTCGCCTCGATCGTCGACTGACGCGCTGGTGTGAGAACAGGGGTTGGTGTCTGACCCGCTACGTCGACAACATCACCATCTCATCCAGTCAGCCTTTCGACCGACTCGATGACACGCTCCGGCTGCTCGACCGATTGGTCAGGAGATCTGGTTGGCAGCTCAATCACGCCAAGACGCGCGTTCAGTCTATGACGTCGCATAATGCGGTGGAGCTGCTGGGCCTGACTCTATCTGAGCGTGGTGTGAGCCTGTCGCATCGACGCCAGCGAGAGCTAACCGATCGGGCGCATTGGCTGATGCGTCAGATTGATCATCAAACAGACCCTGTTCAGATCGGTCGTCACTGTCGGCAGCTGGCCGGCACAGTCAGCTATCTGCGCATGGTAATGGGTGAGCAGCTGCCGCCGCGGGTTCAGCGCACTTTGGAGGCAGCCGCCTGGTACATCTAGCCGCGCGACTTCGGTCGGGCGGTTAGTCATTTCTTTCATGTAGAATAAGATTAATGACCTCCTTAGACCACAACGTTGAGCGGGGCGTGCAGGTCGTAACGATGACAGCTCTTTTGGTTGTGGTGGCGGCTTTTCTGATAATTCCGGTGCCCGAGGTGCAACAGTTAACGGTGATCTTGGCTGTGTTGCTGGCGGCGGCGGGACAGCTGTCGAGCTACCTATTCACCCCCTTTGAGCGGCTGAATCGGTGGCGAGTGGCTAATGATGCTCTATTACTGGTCGCTTTTTCGGCGGTGCTGTGGGCGGCGCATCCTTACTCACTGAACTTTATCTGGTTGTTTTTCCTTTACGCATTGATTATTTCCTGGCGGACGGGTCCGCGCGCTTGGGCGACGCTGTTTGCCGGCTCGCTGTTGGCGGGCGGTGGTTTAACACTGTGGTTGACGGCAGGGTTTACAAATCCGGCGCGGGCGATTGTGTTGGTATCCTTCCTGACCGGACTGTTGGCGGTGGGCTCGATGGCTCGCCTTTTCGTGGGCTCTCTAACTAAAAGTCAGGCGCGGGTGCGGCGGCTGCAGGCACTTGTCTCCACCCACAAAGAGACCGACAAGGAGAAGACCGAAATTTTGTCTCTGGTCACGCACCAGCTCAAGACACCGTTGGCGCTGATTCGGTGGTCAACTGAGGCGGTGCTACACAATCACAAACTGCCAGCCAAAGAGGTGGGCCGATTGAACCAGGTGATTGCCACGACGCACACAATGTACCGGACGATCGAAGATCTATCCCACTTATTCAAGCTCACGACCAAGGGCCAGATGGTGCGGTGGGAGGATATGGCGATCAACGAGGTTGTGTCGAGCGTTATCGAGGAGCATCAGGCGGTCGCCAGCCAGCGCGGCATCTCAATTAAGGTGCAGCTGGCCCGGGGCAAAACGATGGTGCGGGCCGATAAAGTTCTACTGAAACACGCCGTGGCTAATCTGGTGGATAACGCGATCAAGTACAGCTTCGACAAAGGGGCGGTAACTGTGGATGTCTCTAAGTCGCGCGGCATTGTGACTGTTTTAGTCAGCGATCACGGCATTGGCATTGAGCCGGCGAACATCGCCCGTCTCTTCGTCAGTCGCTTCTTCCGGTCTGACCGGGCGCGCGAGCACAACGAACACGGCACCGGTCTCGGTCTCTATCTGGTGGCGATGATTATGAAACGCCTCAAAGGCTCAGTCGATGTAACCAGCCAGGTTGGTAAAGGCTCAACCTTTGTTCTCAGTTTGCCGGCGCTCGATTAACTGACGTAGCCGTTCGGTGGCCAGGCGGACATTTTTAGGGATTATGGGACAGTGAAGATCCCCTTTGGCGTGGTATTCAATGAGCCGGTCTACTTCACCAACAAGCCGGGCGACCCGAATTTCATCAATCATATCGAGAGGCGGTTCGAAGCTCTCGGTGCCTATTTCAATGTCGGGAAATTGTTTAGCGACAGTTGCCCTTGCTCGTCGCATGAGCCAGGGCACACCAACTAAGACTAGCGATCTGATATTGTGTCCAGCTTTCGTCAACTTTTCTATTCCAAATAGAACGTTTTCGAGGGTATTGCTGGCATTCTCTTCAAGAATAATGGCATTTTCAGGGACGCCACTGCTGATCATTAACTGAGCGTAGTGGTGCGCCTCACTGCGGTAACCGGCGGGAATTTTCTCGTGGTAGTAACCGGAAACAAGAATTACTGGCGCGACACCACGGTGAAATAGTGCTGCTGCCTGCTCCGCGACCTGGGGAAGATAGTGGCCAAAGACCAATATTGCATCCGCTTGATCGATGGGCTGCTTATCAGCCAGAAAATTCGAGATAGTCTCGACATCGCCTTGCCACTCAGCTGGATATTTCATTGCTCTGGCTTCAGAACGTCTAAAAAGACAGATGGCGGAATGGCGACGTTGCCGAACTCGGCCATCCTCTTTTTGCCCTTCTTCTGCTTCTCGAGGAGCTTGCGTTTACGCGTGACATCACCACCGTACAGTTTGGCAGTGACGTCTTTGCGGAAGGCGGGCACCGTCTCGCGGGCGATGATCTTGCCGCTGATTGTGGCCTGAACAGGTGTGGCGAACTGCTGGCGGGGCAAGAGGTTTTTAAGTCGTTCGCAGAGTCGGCGACCGTGGCTTTCAGCGAGTTCGGTGGGAACGATCTGGGAGAGGGGTGGCACGTCGCTGCCGGCGATTAGTACATCCACTTTTGATAGCTTTTGTGGTCGATAGTCTGTTAGCTCGTAGTTGAGAGAGCCGAAACCAGCGGTGGCACTCTTCAGCTCGTCGTGGAAGGTGACGATCAGTTCGGCTAGGGGCATGTGAAAAGTCAGCACAGCTCGATCTTGATCGAGATACTGAGTGTTTTTGTACTCGCCGCGGTGGCGTCGGCCCAGCTCCATTACGGCCCCGATGTACGAGGCAGGTACCACTACCTCAACGTTGGACATCGGCTCGCGCGCCTCAGCGATCATTGATGGATCGGGCCAATCGGCCGAAGTGGTCACTTCGAGCTCCTCACCTGATGTCAGTCGAGCCTGGTAGGAGACGGTTGGGGTGGTGACAAAGAGCTCTAAGTTGTACTCGCGCTCCAGGCGCTCGCGAACGATCTCGAGATGAAGTACTCCCAAGAAGCCGCAGCGAAAACCTGAACCTAAAGCCGGATTGTTCTCGGGCACGTAAGCTAGAGCGGCGTCATTTAGGGCAAGCTTCTCGAGGGATTCGCGTAGCCGGTTGATCTCTGATCGCTCGAGGGGAAAAAGGGAGGCGTAGACCATGGGCACGACGGTTTTATAACCAGGTAGAGCGGCCATCTCGTAGGAATTGGCTAGGGTGTCGCCGACGCGGACCTGCCGAACATCCTTCAGTTGAGTGACGATATAACCGATATCACCCGCGATCATCTCTTTAGCCGGAGTGCGGGCGGGTTTGAGATAGCCGACTTCGAGAGCGGCTGTTTCGGCGCGCGAGGCTAAAGCTACGAGTTGGTCGTTGGTTTTCAGGCGTCCCTCAATAACGCGTACGAAAGCGATGGCGCCGCGGAATGAATCGTAGACAGAGTCAAAGATTAGACAGCGGGTCGGTTTGTCAATTTCTGAGGCGGCGGCCGGTACGTCGCGAACGATACGATCGAGCAGCTCTTTAACGCCTGATCCGGTTTTACCCGAGACCCGCAAAATATCGTTCGCATCTATGCCGAGTAGAGTAGCGATCTCGGCACTGACAGCGTCGGCATCGGCGGCGGGCAGATCGATTTTGTTGACGGCGGGAATAATGGTCAGGTTCTGCTCTAAGGCGGCGTAGAGAACAGCTAGGGTTTGGGCTTGAATGCCCTGAGTGGCGTCGACTAGCAGCACGGCGCCCTCGACAGCGGCCAAGGAGCGGCCGACCTCGTACTGGAAATCGACGTGACCGGGAGTGTCGATAAGATTTAAGACATCCTCACCCCAATTCATACGAACAGGCTGGAGCTTGATGGTGATGCCGCGTTCGCGTTCGATATCCATCTGATCGAGTAGCTGGGCGCGCATGTCTCGACCGGCCACGGTACCCGTCACCTCCAAAAGACGGTCAGCCAGTGTGGACTTACCATGGTCAATGTGGGCGATAATACAGAAGTTTCGGGTGCTCATTTACTCTGAGCATTCTGAACGGAAGAGGCGGCGGCGTCAAGGGTTTGCTTGGCGTCGTGAACGGCGTCAGCGCCAGATTTTATCGCGTCGATGGTTGAAGAGAGAGGCGCTAGACGGCCAGAGATGTCCGGTGGCGTGATATTAACGGCTCCAAAAGTGGTGACAAGAGCGTCTCGTACCTCGGTTAAGGTTTGGGCCTGAGTCAGGTCGTCGTAGGCTATGGTGTAGCGGTGAGCGGCGCTGCCGAGCATCCAGAAAAGCAGAACGCCGGACAGATAGAAAAGAGCGTAAATCAGACCAATCACCAGACAGCCGCCTGTCCCCTCATGAGTTACGGCCGACTGAGTTAGCTCTTCTGTGGCGGCCGAAATTTCGGCGGACGGGGCAACCTCTACTGGTGTGGTGGATTCAGCCAGATCTGGTGCGGCCATCACCGACGATTACGACGATACTGACGAACCCAATTCCACTCTTCAGGAAGAAGGATGCGTGCTGCTAACCAGAAGAAGATGCCGCCCATTATGACGGCGAAACCAGCCTGCAGCAGAAGGCCAATGACGTAATGAGTGTTCAGGCCCGGTAGGGCGAGGCTAGTATAGATGCCATCCACGGCTCTTAGAGATAGCCAGACGACCGCGGCCATACCTAAGCCGATTAGAGTTGTGCGCCAGCCGGTACTCAGAATGGGCGCCTCATTGAGAGGCTTCTTCGCCAGACGCAGATAGGCGATGTACAGCAGCATGAACTGGACCAGGCTGGCGGCGGTGGCGGCGATGCCCAGCACCGAAACATCTAGATTAGTGTTGGCGGCCAGAGCAAAAGCGGTAGCGGCCCCAAACAGTAAGCTGACTCCGGCGGCGATTAGGGGCAGCCAGGTGTTCTTGAAGGCGTAAAAAGCCCGAGCCAAAATTGAGACCAGCCCGGCTGGCACCATGCCGATGGCGAACCAACCGAAGAGCTCAATGGCTCGAATCGTCTCATTCCAATCAATCTCCTGACCCAACCCGATGTACAGACGAATAATCTGCGCCCGCAGCATAATGAACAAGATAGTCGCCGGAATCATGGTGAAGAGTATAAAGCGAAACGCTTTCTCGAGCGCCTGGGCGTAGCTCGGCCAATCTTGCTTGGCGGCGTACTCCGTTAGAGAGGGGAAAAGAGCGACCGCCACGGCGTTGGCGAAGATGGCGATCGGGGCGGTCTGAAATGCCTCCACCAGCCGGAAGATAGAGAGGGCGCCCGGCTCCATTAGTGCTCGGGCGATGGCCGCCATGACTAATCCGTTTAGAGAGAGAATGCCCAGCGAGATGCTGCGCGGTGCCATCAACAGCAGCGCTTCTCGGCTATAGCTGGTGCCCTTCAGAGAGATGTAGCGTAGCTTGAAACCGACTTTGATAACGGATGGAATCTGAATCAACAGGTGTAGCAGCGCCCCGATAATCACCGAAATAATTAGCGCGTCGATGGCGCGATCGCCAAACCGAGGCGCGAAGATGGCGCCTACAATGATCGATATGTTATAGAGCAGCGGCGACAGGGCGTAGGCGGTGAAGCGCTTCTTGGCGTTGAGAATACCGCCGGCCAGATATGACCAACAGAAAAGCAGTGTCTGGACGAGCAGCCAACGAGCCAGGGTGGTGACGCTGCCGGCGTCGGCTTCCGCTAATCGTGGGAAAATATTATGGATGAGCCACGGCATAGCGACCAGCAGCCCGACGCTCAGCGCCGCGGTTAGAGCGGTGAGCTGACCGAAGAAGGAGCCGGCGAGCTTCCAGGCATCCGTCTCTTTCTTCTCAACGAGCAGTCCCCGAAAGAGAGGGATGAAAGCCGAAGAGATGGCACCAAAGATTAGGACATTAAAGATGAAGTCGGGCAGAAGAAACGCGCTCCAGAAATTATCTTGCAGCCCAAGCGGAATATTGCGGGCGATAATTGTGTTGCGAATTAGGCCCAGAATGTTGCTCGCTAGAGCAGAGACAATCAGCAGGCCAGTGGCTTGGCGAACGGTGTTGGCGCTGGAGAGCAGTCGGGCAATGGCGCGCTTCATAAGATATTCATCATTGTTTCTGGCCAAGCCTTTTACTCGGAGGGTTCCTGCTTGTTCTTGAGCGGTATCAGCTCATTGAGGCGGCTGCCGGGCACGTTCTCTTCTTTAAGTAGCTGATCGGTTAGCTTCTGCAGGCTGCCGGCGTGCTTCTTTAGAATCTGAGCGGCGATCTTCTGGGCCTCGTCGATAATCGTATCCACCTCATTATCGATCAGTTCGGCGACCTTGTCAGAGTAGTTGCGCTCTTCGTGAATCTCTCGACCGAGGAAGATCATATCCTCACGGCGGCCAAAGGTGCGCCAGCCTAGTTTGTCGCTCATGCCGTATTGGGTGACCATAGCGCGGGCGGTGTTCGTCGCTCGATCAAGGTCGTTGCTCGCCCCCGTGGTGATCTCGCCGATCTCTTGCTGCTCAGCCGTGCGGCCACCGAGCATCATGGCGATCTCTTGCACAAACTTGGTGCGCGAGGTTAGATGGCGGTCTTCAGTGGGTAGGCTCCAGGTGAGGCCGAGGGCCATGCCGCGCGAGATGATCGAGATTTTATGGATGGGGTCGCACAGCGGCAAGGCGTGTCCGATGATGGCGTGCCCTGCTTCGTGCACGGCGGTGACGCGCTTCTCTTCGTCATTCAGTACCCGGGCACGACGCTCGGGGCCGACCAAAACCTTTTCAATGGCCTCGTCAAAGTCGTGTTGGGTGATAGATTTGCGGCTGTCGCGAGCCGTCAAAATGGCAGCCTCGTTGGCGACATTTTTAAGATCAGCGCCAGAGAAACCAGCCGTCTGAGCGGCCACCTTCTCGACATTCACATCTTTATCAAGCGGTTTGGTGGCGGTGTGCAGCTGCAAGATCTCCACGCGCTCGCTGCGAGCGGGCAGATCAACAACAACGCGACGGTCAAAGCGGCCCGGTCGCATCAGGGCCGGATCAAGAATATCAGAGCGGTTCGTGGCGGCGAGAATAATCACGTGCGTGTCTGTGCCAAAGCCATCCATCTCGACCAGAATCTGGTTTAAGGTCTGCTCGCGTTCGTCGTGGCTACCCCCTAAACCTGAGCCGCGCTGCCGACCGATGGCGTCTAGCTCATCGATAAAGATGATTGCCGGGCTGGCTTTTTTCGCCTGAACGAAGAGGTCGCGCACTCGGCTAGCGCCGACGCCGACGAACATCTCGACGAACTCAGAGGCGCTAATAGAGAAGAAGGGGACGGAGGCTTCGCCCGCGACAGCTTTGGCGAGCAGAGTTTTACCCGTGCCGGGAGGTCCAGTTAGTAGCACACCCTTAGGAATCTCGGCGCCAATATCGGTAAACTTTTTAGGATTACGCAAGAACTCGACAATTTCGGTCAGCTCGACTTTAGCCTCTTTGAGGCCGGCGACATCCTTAAACTTAACGCCGCTTTCATTCGAGAGTTTAGTTCGCGCCTGACCGAACGACATGGCGTTACGGTTCTGCTGATTTTGCGAGCGAAAGATTAGCAGCATGAAGAAAATGAACAGCGCGATGGGAATCAGATTGATCGCCAACGCCACCAGAACGTCACCGACGGCGCTATTTTTAATCTCTACCTTGGTTTTTTCGGCGGTGATGCCGTAGTCGTAAACAGATGTGCCCGTCTCTTTTTGGGCGACTAGAGCGACTGCCGCGGCATCCTTCATAATAGCCGTCACCTTCGTATCGCCAGAGACCTCGATTTTATCGACCTGTCCGGCGTTAACGGCGGACACAATGTCGGACAGGGATGCTTCTTTCGTCTTGCGCACCTCAGTCGGCGAGAAGTAGGACATCAATCCTAAAACGACGATGAAGATTATTAGCCAGGTTAGGCCACCACTCTTAGCGGGTGGTTGAGCTGAATTTGTTGTTGGACCGTTGCCGCGACGTGATTGGGGATTTTTTTTTGCTGACATCTAGCTTCTAGAGTAGCAGCCCCCACAGATCACGGCAAGGAAGGCAATCGTTGACTTTTCGGTTCTGAAAAGGGTATATTAAGTGGCGTCAAGCGGGGTAGAGCAATGGCAGCTCGTCGGGCTCATAACCCGGAGGTTGTAGGTTCGAGTCCTACCCCCGCTACCAAAATGAAAAAAGACCTGTGCCTAGAACAATTCTAGCTACAGGTCTTTTTTCATTTTGTTAACTAAGAGATAAGGACTCGAACCGTATACAGGGGTAGGTTCGACGGCGGTGGTAATTTGTTATCTACCGCCGGCGGGTGACTTGACAACTCACTGTCCTACCTTTAATACCGAAGTTTATTACGCAGTACGCCCCGTCGACTAGTCGGCGGGGCGTACGGTTGCTGCCCTAGGAGAACAGCGGGTCGTAGATGTTCCTGCGGTCTGTTCCGAAGACTCCATCCAGGCTGAACAGGTCATGTAGCAATGGTCGCGGTCGCGCCTCTCTGGTCATCAGCGCCATCATCTCAGTGAACACCCGGCCAGACATCAACGCCTTTTTCCTGTCGGCGTGCAGGTCAGGCAATCCCAGGCCGATGCCGTTGTAGGCCAGAGCGTTACGCTCGGCATCGGCTATTTCGCCGCCGCCGCACGGGTAGGTGCCGAACCAACGAGTCGTGGTGAGTGTCGCGCCACCGGGAACGAGATGTCGAGTCTGCACCAGGGCCAGGCGCCACATATTCGACATGATGGGATTCACGCGAGCCAGCAGATCAGTGCAGGTATCACCGTTCATCTCGCAGACGTAGCCGATGACCACCGGCAGAACCACCCGTACGTTCGGGGCCAGACTGACCGATTGGGCGACGACGGTGCTGGAGGAACGGCGCCAGACCCCCCGGCGAGTCGCCGTTCTCGCGTCGTAGTAGACGATCGGTAGCGAGATGCGAGCGTCAGATTGTCCGGGTGAGAGCAGACTGATGGAGAGTGATGCATCTTCAGCCCTAGCCAATTCGCGCTGTTCTTTCGGAATGGCGAGTGAGCGAGTGGTGTCCACCCAGTTGCGGGCCGATTCGCCCATCGGTACGACCTTCTGATTGCGCCAGTGGTGTTGGAACTGCTCCGTGCAGAGACCGTCCAGGCTGTTGCAGTTCAGGCCAGCCGCTCTGACCGGTCGCATGAGCTCGGGCAAGTGACTGAAGTGATCCCACCCCAGAAAGGTGCCCTTGTCCCAGTACATGTCCTGGTGCGGTCGGCGTTCCGGCTCCTCAAACGGATCCCTAACGTCGGCCGTGGAAGGGTCGACGAATGGATCGCCTTCGGGGAACATCAGACCAGCTTCAGCTTCGAGGTAGCTCCAAACCCCTTCGTAGCGCTCACGAAGCTGTTGCAGCAGCCTGGCTTCACCTTGCCGATGGTTGCCGCCTCCCAAGCTTTCGACGGTGTCGCGAATTGGTCTGACGTTGTCCGATTTGCCATACTCAGCGACCAGACGCAGACTGAACTGGCTTGTCGCTGCCGCCCGACGATGCGGGTCCGGCGCGAGAGCTCTCGTGAGCTCCAATAACGTGTTTGCCATCTCACACCTCATCTCTGCCGATCAACGGCAGTGATAGTCACCCGATCAACGGATGCTAACATCGGCTTAACACTTTAAATAGAGGCGGTCAACAGGATTCAATGTCTATTCGTTGTCGGTAAGTAAAAAGGTTGCCCACCCGCGCGGTCGCGAGGGTGGGCAGAGGGTCGTCAGCGACGACCCGGTCGCTTCAGCGCCAGCTGACCAAACTGGCGTTTGAACTTGGTGGCAACTTCGTCGAACGCCACGTCCGTGCCGTTCGGTCTGGTGCCGTACCTATGTGCCTCGGTCAAGATGTGGCCGATGTGGCTCAGACGACCGATCACCCGACGCGCGTGACTAGCCGTCAGGGCTGCCTGGTCGTTCGGCCAGCTGTGTTGATCGCCGTACTGTTCGTTGAGCTGGGCAACCTCGTCTTCGACGCGACGCATCAGTCGGCGGCAGTCGTCGAGGTAGCGTCGGGGCATGAACAGGCGTCCGCCGTACTCCAGACCAATGCCGTTGACCTGAATTGGCCCCCTGGGCAGGTCGTAGAAGTGAGTCTTGCGCTCATTCGGTTTGAGGCCGGCCTCGCGCACCACATCTCGCACAATCTGCTTGATCTTCTCCCAGGTCTTGAAGGGCAGCGGGCCGTCACACGACACCTTGATGTCATCGAGGTACCGGGTGTAGCGCAGTTTGATGCCCACTTCTTGGCGCGTCGCTGTCTCTTCCTGACGCAGCCAGAACAGTATGGGCGAGTTGACCTCATTGCTGCCCAAGCAGCTCATGAAGTTGGCGAACCGGGGCTTCTCCTCGGGCGAGTAGAGCCCTGTGACCCAGGCGTTCAGCTCCGTCTCGAGTCGCTCAACGATGCGCCGATCGATCAATAGCCGAGCGTAGAGCTCGAACAGCAGGTTACTGGCGCCGCCACCCACGATTAGGCTTTTGCCGCCTGGCTCGAAACAGAATCGTTCGAGGTAGCTGACGATCAGGCCAACATACCCGGGACGGTTGTCTTCTTCGAGCTGGGTGATGCACCCGGCGATCGCCTGAGCGGTGATCGACGGGAAAGCCTGGCTGATGTCAGTGACGTAGATGCAGCGCGCGTGGCGGTGCAGAGCGATATCGTCGATGACGGACAGCCCAACCCGGCAGGCGGTGGCGTGGTTAGCCCACCGTCTGGTCATCGGCATGACGTACTCACCCAGGTAGGCGGCTAGGTTCTGATGAACCGTGCGCATCGGTCGGTTGGGATTGAAGACAACGCGCACCTTGTCTCCACCGCTGGTCGGATTGACATCGTGCACCTCGAGGCGGTCAAACCGCGGGGCGCGGGACCCGACACTGCCTCGGTGCTGCGATAATACGTGGCCCCAGAAGCTGCGTCGGTCTGTGTCGCTTAGATTGTTCATCAGATCCCTCTTCTGTCCAGGAGAACCAGGTTAGATGGCCAGCGAGGACCACCTTGCTCACCTAGGGTGAGATTTCTGCCCGCGGGCAGGGGTTCCTGAACACGTGTGCTTCCGCGCCCTCGAGTGCGGGAGGTTTGATACGACGGATGGCCAACGAGGACCACCCAAACTCGTCTAGGACGAGTAAGTTCTTTATAGCACGAACTAACGAAGTGTCGAATAAGTGGGTGCTAGCCAGCAATTTATGATCGGTAGATCTTGAAAAAAGTTGTCCAATCTGGTTATCTAGATAGCGACGGCGACGAAATCATCGCTGCTGCGCCAGGGTAGCTCAGCTGGTTAGAGCGAGAGACTCATAAGCTCTAGGTCGCCGGTTCAAGTCCGGCCCCTGGCACCACTGCTACGCTCCTCCCTTCGGTCGGAGCTTCGCAGTGTAAACGCGTCCCTAAATTCGTCGACTGAACAATTGAGTAATCTAGCGTCAGCGCTAGAAGTAATGTAGCGCCCCCGCAATCGACGTGTCTTTTAGAAAACAATTCGCGCATCCAAATTATTGGATTTTGCGCTGAACAATTGAGGTAATGAAGCCCATCGCCGGACCGAAGGTTTGATTGTGAGACAATTCGCACGTCCATATTATTGGATAGTGTGCGTAGATAGCCTGCTGAACAATTGAGACCATGCACCTCCCCGCAATCAAGGTTTGGTTTTGATAACAATAATCACGTCCAAATTATTGGATTTTGAGCCGAACGTTATCAAAAACAAACCTTGGTTGCGGCCCTATCGTCTAGTGGCTAGGACGTCAGGTTCTCATCCTGGAAACCGGGGTTCAATTCCCCGTGGGGCTACCAATTGCAAATGCATCGAAATTTAGGTCGCGTATTCTGCTGTAGAAGGGACTTATTGGGGTGTTCAAATAACCGTTTTCGCCCCAACGCATCCCAGACGGGAATATTGAACACACGAGCATTCTGATCTGTTGCAGGCTCGACTCGCTGTACGTTGTTCCTAAATCGGTTAACTTAGTTTCTACAAATTCTGTAATCTGCTCCAGGTTGTACTTCTTGAGCGTCTCATCGCTCTCTGCCACCTGTAGCAACTTGACCTTACCTTCAATCATCCGGTTCTGTTCTTTAAAGACGTCGTCAGAGTAAACGCCCGCTAGGTTCTTCTCAACCAACTTCTGGCGTAGCTCATATTGCTGCCTTAGTTCTACCTCGGCGGCCTCATGCTTTTTCTGAAGGGCTGTAATCCGCTCATAGTACGTCTTTCGCAGGAAAGCATTAAACGTCTTGGCCGTATCAGGTTTTACTGACATAGCCGACAAGTACGCTACGGTCTCTGTCTGTAGTGTGTCTTTTGGTACCCGCAAAACATTACCGCGACACTTTTGGCAAAAATAATAGCCATAACGATTACGCTTACCACGACTCCAACCACCAGTGAATGATGCTCCACATCTGCCGCACTTCACTAATCGCCTCAAAGGAAACTCGGGGTTGTCACGGTTACGCTTGGCTAATGGTTTAGCGATATTCACGTTGCGTCCGTCCAGTACAGCTTGTACCTGATAAAATTCTTTTTCTGTCACCATCGGTGTGTGCTGGCCTTGAATCTCTAAACCATACTTTTGCGAGATAATTTTGCCCATATAAAACTTGTTACGAAAGATACGATTGACTGTTTGGGCCCGCATCTTTTGTTGCTTGTTATTGCGAAGCTTGCCACCGCAAAGTCCCTGCTCGTTATAGTAGTCTGCCATCTCCCTCAAGGTTTTTGTTCCGGTGACCATTAGTTTCCACCCGGCACAAACAATCTCAAAAGTTTCGGGGTCTTTGGTGGCGTAACCGTTCTTGCTAACGTAGC
>Ga0172379_10000493_pt1 | contig 98183 bp, 100 predicted proteins | sample GrowelOW334metaG_FD_119756 | JGI IMG/M metagenome (GOLD analysis project Ga0172379, IMG submission 119756) | Groundwater microbial communities from an aquifer near a municipal landfill in Southern Ontario, Canada - Groundwater well OW334 metaG | ecosystem: Environmental > Aquatic > Deep...
ATCGTTGTTGCGAACGGCGAGCGCGTGCTTGCGAAGTTCCGCTTCACAGCGACGAACGAGAACATGACCCTCAACAAGGTTAAGTTCCTCGTGAACACCGCGGCGTCCCTCACGGCGACGACGACGGCGGTTGCGGATGAAGCGCCGATAATCTCCCTCTATGACGGCGCGACGAAAGTCGGCGGCCCGTACTACGTGGAAGCGTCGGGTGACAACGCAGGCCAGGTTGTCGTGGAAGGTCTCGGCTGGGCTATCCCGAAGGACTCCTCGAAGACACTCACGGTGAAGGGAACGTTGAATTCCATCTCATCGGGAGCCGACTCAGGTTCGTCTGTTGTGGTGAACGTGAAGAGCGCGACTGCATCCGGTCAGGGCTTCGAAGCCTCCGGTGCGACCGCGAAGGACAACACCATCACTGGCGCCTCGGGTAACGTGAAGGTCGTCTACAAGACGAAGCCGACGATCACCGTCGCTTCGGCTGGTGGCACCCTCACAGCCGGTTCCGTTCCGGTGATCCGTTTCACCGTTGCGGCCGACTCTGCCGAGCAGGTCTCGTGGAAGAAGGTCCAGCTCTACGTTGGTATGACCGCAGCGACGATGTCGAAGCCTGATTGGGCTGCGAACACCCCGTCTGCGACCGGCAACGTGAAGGTCAAGGATCTCTCGTCTGGCACCAACCTCTCGATCGGTACCGTCTACAGCGGTGCTACTACGGCGGCGGTGACGACGAGCACGATCGCTGGAGGGGCCTCGGGGTACGTTACCCTGATCCTCGAGAACGAAGAGCAGATCGCGGCAGGTGGGAGCAAGTCATACGAGGTCTCTCTGACCTTTGCTGACGTCTCCTCGACCGCCGGAGCAGCCTCCGCTGTGGTGAAATTGCACCGTGGCGAAGCGACGCTCGTGAGTGCGACTACGTATGGCAATGCAGAAACCGCGACCGAGGATGGCGCACCGTCATTCATCTGGTCCGACAACTCTGCGACCGGTCACGGTCTCACGACCGCCGACTGGGCGAACAGCTACTACGTGAAGACACTCCCGTCCGACTCGTTCACAACGAAGAACTAGTTCTTCGTTGGCAGCTGGGAAAGCCCCTGCATACGCAGGGGCTTTTCTTTTTGGGGCGAAATTGTCTACTCACGTGCCGATACGGTACAATGGTGTGGTATGCGAACCCTCAAGAACATCATTATCGGCCTCCTCCTCTTGAACGTCGTGACCCCGCTCCTTGTCTGGATGGGGGTCGTTTTCCCGTTCATCTTCCCCAAAGCCATCTTCTCTCGCTCGCTCATTGAGATGACGCTCATTGTCGCGCTTATCTATGCGGTCCTCATCCTTCGCCGACGGCCAGTCGAATCGGTACGTGTTGCGAAAGAACGTATACGCGAGATACTCCGTAATCCGCTCATCGTCGCACTTGGTCTTTTTTTCATCTCACTTCTTGTTTCAACATTCTTGGCAGTCGACCAATTCCGCGCATTCTGGGGGTCCGTCGAGCGCGCCGAAGGGTTTTGGGGCATGCTCCATGTCCTCCTTTTCTTTATCCTCGGGGCGGTGTTTTTAAGTCGGAAGAGCTGGGTCCTCTTTTTCAAGCTCTCGCTCGTCGTTGGTGTCGTCGTTTCCATTCGTGCGTTCATCGAGTACCTTGGTATTTTCGGAGTGACACCGCTCGGCCGGCCGGATTCATTCGTCGGGAACGCAGCGTTCCTTGCGACGCAGATGCTCTTCTTTGTCGGCTTCTCGGCCCTCGTCTTTTATGAGGATGGACGCACTTCACTCTCGTCGTGGTTTTGGCGTTTATCTCGGTACGCGGTCCCGGTCCTTGGGCTCCTCTTCTTTGTCACGATGTTCATCACACGGACCCGTGGGGCACTTCTTGGGTTTGGGGCGGGTATCGTCGCGCTCCTCGCATACTACGCACTACGAAGACCCGCGCCCGGCGTGAACGGGGACGCGATACGGTTGGGCTCTCTCCATTTTCCGGTCCGAACTACTTCGGTTGTCGTTCTTGGCTCCATTCTTCTTTTCGGCCTCATTTTCTTTTTCACGCGTACGGCCCCCGTGTGGCAATCGGTTCCGGGTCTCGACCGCCTCGCGCGCACGGCCGCGCTCGATACGAATGACGCATCGACGCAAACCCGCCTTCTCACGTGGCGGTTGAGCTGGGACGCATTCCTCGAGCGACCGTTCTTCGGGTGGGGACCGGAGAATTACCTTGTTGCGTACGAGCGCCACTATAATCCCGATTTCGCCGTCTACGGTGAGACGTGGCTTGACCGCGCTCATAATAAGCTCATCGACGTGCTCGTGATGCAGGGGCTCTTTGGTCTTCTCTCCTACCTTGCCGTTTTCGGTGCGGTGCTCTACCTCATCGCGAAGCTCCGCGCGGGCCCCAAGGCGCTCCTTGTTGCCCTCCTCGTTGCGTACTTCGTCCAGAATCTCGTACTCTTCGATCAGCTCCTCTCCTACCTCGCGTTCTTCGCGCTCCTCGGGTATATTCTTCGGCTGCATTTTGATGAGAAGAAACCGGACGGCGGCACCCGACCCCAGCAGGCGCAGGAGAACGCTCCGAACCCATTGGCTATTCGCTTTCTCACCGCCGGCTGCGTACTCATCGGCCTTTTCCTCCTTTTCTCGCTCTACCTGTGGAATTGGGTACCGCTCGTCCAGGCACGGCTCTACAAGGGCGCCACAACATCGCATTCGGTTGATGATATCGTCGCAACGCTCTCTCGGGCGATGACGCCGTACAATTTCGCGCAGACGAATATTCGGGGTAATGCTATTGATGCCGTCTACCTGAACCAATTCTTTTACAACGACACATACCGATTGAACCCGAAGTATACGCCGCTTGGAGACATTCTCATCCAGGGGATGGAGGACATCATCGCGCGGCATCCCGACTACGATGCGCGTGACTATATCCGGCTCGTCGAAATGATGAACGGGTACGCCCGCGATGATGCGTCGTACTACGTGAAGGCCGAACCTCTTATTCGGAAAGCGCTGGAGCTTGTTCCACGGCGTCAGGAGGTATACTACAATCTTGCGTTCAATTTGGCGGGGCAGGGCCGATTCGAAGAGTCGATACAGACCGCCCAGTATGCGGTGGACCTGAATCCCAAGGTCGCCCGTGCGCACTTCCAACTAGGACTCATGTATACCGCTGCCGGAGATAGCGTGAATGGCCAAATAGAGATCGCTCGAATGGAAGAACTCGACCCATCGCTTTCCATGCTTTTGGCGAACGACCACCGGACACTCGTTCTTCTCTACTCCGCGTGGGGGATGACCGACGAGGCAATGAAGCTCGTACTGCAGAGCACGGAGGAGACATCAGAGATCTTGGATCTCGATTCGTATAAACGTGCGCTTCGTTACTACATTGAGCAGCGGAACGCCGACATGCTCATTCGAATCGCAACGTACATGAAAAGCCACTTTCCGGAGTCCGCAGACGAGATGGATGTTATAGTCGATTTGGCGAACAAGAGGAATTGGGATATCCTTAGTACACTCTAATACTATGAGCCTGATCAATTGGTTTAAGATCTCTCGATTCTTTCTCGCTCTCTCCGCTCTCTATGTGGCGATCGTTCTTTCAACGTCGCTCTTCCCGTTCATTGTGGGGAAGTATGTCTGGTTCCGGTCAAGCGTCGCAATTGCTGCAATTACGTTCCTTCTTGGGCTCGCGTTCCACGTCGAGAGTGGGCACTTCATCGAGCGTATGAAGCGGATGGTTCGTTCACCGATCGCTCTTGGTGTTTATATCTTTGCGTTCGTTTTCCTTCTCGCGTGCTTCTTTGGCGTTGACCCCGCGCAATCCTTCTGGTCGAACTTCGAGCGTGGCGAGGGTGGCGTGCAGGTTGTCGCGCTCGCGGCATTCTTCTCCCTTCTCGTTGTGCTCTTCGATACACAAGCAGAATGGATGCGTCTTTTCCGGTGGGTCCTTGGGGGAGGGCTCCTCATGGCCCTGTACGGGTTCTTTTCGGGGCTCGGTATTCAGGGTTTCATCGGTGTTGTGTTCAGTACCCCGTCGTTCCGGTTCGCGGGGTCGATCGGGAACGCCGCGTACGTTGCTGCGTTCTCTATTTTTGCGCTTTTCTACATCGCGTACCTCCTTGCACTTCGGAGCCGTACCAAGAAGCTCATCTCATTCGGTGGAGGTACACTCGCTTTCCTTGGGCTCGTATTCCTTGCGACCTTCTACTTTGCTTCAACGCGTGGCGCCTTCTTGGGACTCATGGCGGCGGTGGTCGCGTTTCTTGCCTATTTCGCCTACTCGCACCCACAGTGGCGGCGCTGGCTTCTTGTCGCCGGCGTATGTGTTGTTCTTTTGGTCGTCGCCGTCATTCAATTCAAGGACACAGCATTCGTGAAGTCGCTTCCGGGCTCGCGTATCTTCGATATTTCGTTCACCGCAGAAACATTCAAGGACCGTGCAATCATGTGGAATATCGCCATCGACGGATGGAAGGCGCGTCCGATCCTTGGGTGGGGACCGGAGAATTACATACAGGTCTTCGACCAACACTTCGATACCCGGTACTTTGTGCCTGGTCAGCAGTTCGGGGCATGGTTCGATAGGGCACACAGCGTTATCTTTGATTACCTCGTCGAGACAGGAGCGCTCGGCCTCCTTGCGTACCTCGGAATGTTCATCATCTTCTATTGGCAATTTTTCTCGACGAAAAAGAGCCGCGCGGGGAGAACAACGTCGTTCATCGAGAGCTGGCTCTTCGCATTCCCTATCGCGTACCTCGTACAAGGGGTCATCCTCTTCGACGTGCTCCCGATCTCCTACAACCTCTTCCTTTTCCTTGGGTTCGCGTGCGTGTACATCGGAGGATTCTCCGATGAGGCACCCGCAAAAACCCGATCATAACCGAGCATGAATCACTCATTGAAATTAACGCTCGTCACTGGAGGGATCATCTTCTTTTTGCTTGGCCTCTACTACGGTGCGTACCTACCGCTCGCGAAATCGCGGCTCTACATTTCGACCATCCGATCGGCCCAATCCATCCGTTCGGTCGCCGACTTTAAGGCGCTCTACGATCGCATGTTCGCGCTCTACTCGCCGGTTGGCACGGAGGAGATCGTGAAGTTCATGAGCTACGACGTTATGGGTATCATCTCCATTAAGGACCAACCAGAGGAGATTGCACGCGCGCTCGTTGAGTACATCGAGCCCTATCTATTCACAAACAATGTGCGGCACCTCCTCGTCGGCGCGCAGATGTACACGACTCTGTGGCAGAACTATGGCCACGACAGCGACTATGAGGCTGCGGTGCGATACTATCGCGCGGCGTACGATATCGGACCGAAGCTTCCGCCGGTCCTCTTTGGTCTTCTCCAGCTCTACGTGAATCACGGGGACATGGTGAGCGCGAATGAGATCGGGGAACACATTGTTGCGTTGTGGCCGAACGCGATGAGTCCCATGCTCACGCAGTAGTGTATGAGCGATCCTCTCCGGAATGCGAACATGAGGAAGGTCCTCATTTTCACCGCAGGAGCACTTATCGTTTCTGTTGTCGTTGCGTGCTCGCTCCCTTCCCTCTATCGAGCGCGGACGGTGGTTCAGCTTCCCGATAATGACAGCGCGCGTTTTTTATACGCAGCGATCTCGGGGAGTGATGTTCAGAACGCCGTCATTGACGCGATCGGCCTCATTCGTGTTCTCGGGGTACGCGATGGTGATGCCGCGCGAAAAGAATTGCGTCGGATGACGGAGTCCATATTCGACAGCAAGCTTCTCACGGTTTCCGTCGAGGTCGTAGGACGCGACGCGACGCTCGCTGCTGGTATCGCGAACGCATACCGCGACGCGCTCACCGGTGCGTATACTGAATTCGAGAATTCCCGAGCGGAGATGGAAAGTGCTCGTCGTTTGCGTGATGGAGCTGCGGCGCAGGACACGCCGGTTCGATTCCCGGGACTCGTTGTTATCGAGAGCGCAAGCGTACCGCAGCACCCGAGCGGTCCCGATCGGTTGCTCATTATCCTCACGACCGTCGTTGTGAGTTTCGGGTTCGCTTTGCTTGTTGCTGCTATTCGTGGCCGGCAGCAGATGATCGGTCAGACGGATCGTTTGAACGACGGACCCGAGCGATAAGGAGAGCGACGATCGCTCCCGGTACCATGTAGGGGAGCCACTTCAGGAATGCGATGAGCGTGGATTGAGCGAGAAACGTGAACATGTTCGGGAGAATGAGTGCGTAGAGGAAGATGGTCGCCCGATTGCGGGGCGTTTTTTTATACCACTCGTAGAGCGTTCTCCAGAAGAGTCCCGCAAAGAACGTACCGAGTATGATCCCCCACGTGCCGAGCTGCGCATAGAGGTCGCCGAGGAACGATTCGGCTGCTCCCCATTGAAGCCCACTCTTTGCAAGGAAGGTATCCCACTGTGCGTTGAAAAGAGCCGGCTTTGAGGGCCAGATGAGGCGTGGGATGGGGTGCGCAAGGGTTCGTACATAGATCCCGAAGTAGTCGTAGGGAACCGAGTTCGGGACAAGTGAGACCTCCGCAAGGTATGAATTGAATTCGTCGGTGTTACTTGAAAGGGAAGCGGCGATAGTGTCCCACGAGACACTCGAGAATATTTTCGTGAGGTCACTGCCGAGATGCATGTGCGCGCGGTAGAGCGGGACGAGCGCGAGAAGGAAGAAAAGCGCGACGATAGTGAGAAAAACCGTACGGAGTTTCGGCCGCGTGCCGCGCTTCATAAAATAAAAGATCGCAATGGCAATAATAAGCCAGGAGTAGAGCGTACGACTTCCCCAAATGACCGTGTAGATGCCGACGCCCCCTAAGGCAGCCGCAAGGAGCAGCGCGATACGGCTAAGGGTCACGCGTGTCTTTTCCACGATCTTTGAGTGGAGGAACGCTTCGCAGACGAGGAGGAAGCCAATGACCATGAGCTCGGGGAGCTGGTAGATGTAGGCGGTGGTCTTCAACGCTTTCCCACCGTACCCGTGCGCTTGCTGCCAAAAAACCCCCCACCCACCGGACGTCTGGATGTAGTGATTTAGTCCCCAGAAGCCAAGGAGAATGAGCCCCCATGCAGCGATCACAAGTTTCCGCGATGATATCTCGCGAGTGATAGTGGGGATCTTCGCGGCGACCCACCGGGCGACGCCAGTATAGTATCCGACGTAGAAGCACACGAGGCCGAGCATCGCGAGGAGGAGCGCCTGGTTCAGGTACGCGCCATCCATGATGAATGGTTCCCGCCGGATGAGCTGAACGAACGGCTTCACGAGGTAGAGGAACGCGTAGAGAACGAGAAAAAGGTACACCGGTTCGAAAACGTCGAGTGTTTTCCGTGCCCACGCATAAAGGGGGGGTGCGGCAACGAGGAGGGCGAACGGAATCATGAGCGCGAACGATGTCCAGCGCTCGAGCGAAAAGAAACAGGAGGAGCAGAGCGAGAGCACGAGCCCAAAGAGCGCGCCAGCTACCCCCAGAAGAATAAGTTGTTTGTGTGCGCCCAGCTCCTTGTATTGCGTGAGTAACCTAGGCATCTTTTCGCGCGCTCACGAATAGTATGAGATCGTTCCCGCCGATGAGCGGATCGAGGAACGTGAGTGGGTAGAGGGAAAAGAGTATGCTGCCGTGCGCGATATCACGGAGGAGCGGGGAGACGCGGTTCAAAAATGCGTGGTCTGCGCGGTTCAGAATGTTTATGATCCGCTGTCCAAAATAGCCGACCACGGTTTCGTGGTGAAGGATACGGAGCCCGAGGGGCGCGAAGAGTCGCTCGAAGTCGGCGAGCGTATACCCGAGTCGGACATGATTCCCGTCCTCAATGGTCGATATGACCTCTCCATAGTACGGCGCCCGTTCCTTTTGCGGTGTCGAGATATGGAGGAGTCCGCCGGGTTTCAGGGCATCCGCGAGCGCTCGCAGTGCCGCCGTGTCGTCCATGATGTGTTCGAGCGTCTCGAAGCAGATGATCTGGTCGTACTGTTTTTTGAGCGTGGGGATGGCACTGATCGCCGTGACGGAGAACGAGCACTGGTCGGAAGGGATACCGCAGTGGTCACGGAATTCGATGCACCGCGCAAGCTTCTCTGCATCACTGTCGATGCCGACGACGCGGTTCCCACATCGCACGGCGGCGAACGAAAAGGCGCCGTTTCCGCACCCGGCGTCGAGTGTTTCGATGTCGCCTTTGGTGAAGTGCCGGACGAACCGCATCCGCTTCCGTGTGCCGACGTCGAACCCAGGGAACGCGAGCTGTTTCACGAGAAGCCGTAGGTTCATAGGGAGAATACTATCCCAGACGGCGTACGAGGTCTACTACGTGCGTGCTGTACGTATCCCACGTGAATTCTTCCGCGCGCTGACGAGCGTTCTTCCCGAAACGATCGCGGAGCTCCGGAGCTCCCGCAAGCGTTCGTATCGCGCGGATGATCGCATCACTATTCCGGGAAGGGATGATGATCCCATCGGTTCCGTCGCGTACCACCGAACCGCTCTCGTTTGTCGTCACGACCGGGAGCCCGCTTGCGAGCGCTTCATACACAGAGAGTGCGGACCCTTCGAAGAGCGAAGGGAAAACGTACGCATCCGCATCGCGAAAGTACAGAGGCAGGTCTGTGTGTCGGACGAACGGTACCCACTTGAAGAGCGTACCGCACTGTTCCAGGAAGTATCGGTCCTCCATTGTACCGACGACAGTGAGAGTAATGTGCTCCGGTGCGAGCGTCCGCATTGCCTCGAAGAGATAGTGGGAACCCTTTCTCACGCTCACGTTTCCGACGAAGAGTAGCTTGAGTCGCGCTTTATCACGCGGTCCGTCCTGTTCTGTCCGAGGAACGAAGAGGCGAGTGTCCACGCCGTACGGGATAGTCACAACCTTCGATGCGGGGGTGCCGCGTGCGACGAATGTCTCGCCGGCGAACCGAGAACCAACAACGATGGAATCGGCGAGCGCGGCCTCCTCCTCCATTCGCTCGATGCGTGTTCTTGGTACCCAGTCCTTGATGACCGACCGCAGACGTGGCTCGCGGTGGCATTCCTCCTCGAGAACCTCATTCAATCTGCGTGGATGTCCGATGAATGCGTCGAGAATGCAGTGTGCGCCTGCCGGATGCGCGATACGGAATGCCTCGCGTGCCGAATCCATTCCACTCCATACTATTGCTGTCGCAGATGTTGCTGCACGTCCGGCCGAGAGCGAAACGGCGATATTCCTTCGGTCAATAAACCATCGCGTGAGCCGTTGCGGTGCGTGGATGCGGTTCGCAAAGAGATGGAGCCATTCCCATAGTGCCCGTGTTCGGATGTGTAGAGGCGCGATACCCGGCTGTGCGCGTCGCGAGAGCTCGCGGGTGACGCGAGCGCGGAACGAGCGCGGAAGGAGTGAGAGGAGCGAGAAGGGAAATCGGTCTGGGAAGTAGGTGATACTTGTCACGTACGAAGCCAAGAAGCCCGCCTGTTCACATGCAGCGGCAACCCGCCATACGTGGTGTGATCCGGGTTGCGCGACGACGACAGGGCGGGTCATAGCGTTCGGAGTGCTCGAAGTATCCCATCGGCCGCCTCTCGGTTACTCCACGTTGATATCCGTTCCAGGGCCTTCCGTCCCTGTTCCTGGCGGAGCTCAGCGCTATCGACGAGCGTTCGAAGCCGCTGCGTGAACATCGTGGTATCCCCGACCGGGCATACGAACCCGGTCTCTCCGTTCTGCACGATGTCGTAGCTCGCTGCGACCATGTTCGTCGTTATGACCGGGAGACCGAAATTCATCGCTTCGTTCACAACAAGACCCCACGTTTCGGACCCGGAGGGGAACGCGAAAATATCAGCGGCAGCGAAGTACGGCGCAATGTCGGAGGGTCGCTTGAATCCCAGGAACCGGACATTCGCGAAGCCGTGCCCCTTTGTGTAGCGTTCGAGTGTTTCTCGTTCCGGTCCGTCCCCGACGAATACGAGGTGCGACTCCCCGCCATTTGCTGTTCGCTCTTTGCTATTTTGCATGAGCGCTCTGTACGCGATAAGAAGGTCCATCGGGCGCTTGCGAGCGATGAGTTTCGACACGAAAAGAATGACAGGGGAATCGTCGTTCACACCGAGCGCGCGACGCAACACGCCACGGTCCGGGAGGAGGCGGCGGTGCTCGCTCTGGAGGAGCGTATTGTCGACGGCGTATGGCGTGAGGAACAGCCGTTCCGGTCGGATGCCGTAGTGTTCGTAGAAACGCGTGTTCAATGTTCCGATGGTGAGGAATCGGTCAATGAACGGAAAGAGCGTTCGGAGGACGAGCCACTTCACAGCGCTCACGCTCACCGACCTTCGCTCGAGGAGGTTCGATTCGCCGCGGAGGAACACCGCGGTTCCCACGAGTTTTGCTGCAATGACCGCGAGCCAGTTCGTGCAGTATGTGTAGCCGTGGATCGCGACGGCATCGTACCGGCCTCGGATGAGCTCGGTAACGATGCGTGGATTCGTGACGCTCCAGAAACCGCCCGGAGACGACCCCCGTGAGAACCACCGCGGAAGGAATCGGTAGGCGAACCCCTCGAGTATCCGTTCGTCGTACCAGGTGACTGTTCGCCCGAATGTTGCGTCGTACCCGGGGTGGAGCCCGAAATCGGAGCAGAAGTAGACCGTGAGTTCGATGTCGGGCCGCGCCGCGAGTTCGCGGCAGAGCGCCGTGAGGTAGTGAATGGGATGCGAAAGGATTATCGCGACCCTATATTTCCCCTTTTTCTGATCCTTTGTCATGTGCCCTCTGTGTTTTTTCTACCATTTCTCGAACGATCACCGAAAGGCGTTCGCCTATTTTTTCGAGACAGAAGCGCTCTTGAAAGAGCCGGTAGCCGTTTTCGGCGATAGATTCACGGAGCGGTGCATCGTTCTTCAATCGCACGATGGCATTCGCGAGTGCGTGTGGGTCGGCGAGAGGGATAAGGAGGGCGTCTTTCTCGTTCGTAAGTACTGCCCGAACAGCATCTCCTGCCCCGGTAATGACCGGCTTTCGCATCGCGAGAGCGTCGTACACCTTTGCTGGGACGACCATACGGGCATGTTGCGTATCCCCAAATTGGCCGAGACATACGTCGCTCTTTGCCATAAGGTCAGGGAGAATGTAGGAAGGGACGATACTTCGGAAGATGATATTCGATACGGACATCTCCCGCGCGACCTGTTCAACCGCTTTTCGTGTGATGCCATTCCCAACGATGAAAAACTCGATATCAGGTTGCGACTCGAGGAGCTTCGCTGCACGAATGACGTGTTCAACGCCGTGGAGCGGGTAGTAACTGGTAACAAGAAAAACGCGGAATTTAGTTCGTTGTCCGTTCCCATTCGAAACAGGAAAGAATATCTCATCATCTGACCCCACAGGGACGATGGAAAATTTTGAAGCGGCAAGCCCGAATTCCTCACAGAAGTACCGCGCATGCTCTGGTGCATCGAGGAGTGCCCGGTCGGCGAGAAGGCACCCGACCATATCGAGGTAGTAGAAGTACCTTCCCTTAAGTGACCGTGGACGGACGACACCGCTATCTATTGCATGGATATGAAAGTATGAGATGAAGATATCGACGAGAAGTGGTTTTCGCGTCAATAGCGCAAGGACCTTACTGAGCGGAACGTACGCTTGCCCGCCTTCGGATACCATGATAAGGTCGACTTTTTTTGCGATTCGGGCGTACTGAAGGGCGAGGGCACAGAGGCGGAGAAATCGAGAATGGTGCGTCGTGCGGCATTCGATGACCGAGAACCCCGCCTTCTTGAGCCCTTTTGTGACCACCCTCACGCGAGTGTATGAAGGATCGAAGTTTCCGAGGTACGCGATGGTTATCGCTTTGTCAGTCATATAGTTCCGATGCTATAATGGCGATACAATTAATGCACGCTATGAACTGGAGAGACCGATACTATGCAACCTATATTTCCCAACGCTTCGTTCCTGGGGGACGTACTGGCTCGCTTGAATCGTTGAGGAGCCATTTCCCTATTTGGTCCTCTTATTATGGTGCCCATTTACCGAAAGATAAAGGCGCTGCTATTTTGGATGTAGGGTGTGGTAATGGTGAGCTCGTTTACTGGTTGCGAGAACAAGGATACAAGAATGTTTCCGGAGTTGATGGGAGTAAGGAGCAGGTCGATGAATCGAAACGGTTGGGAATTGCGGGAATCATCCACGAGGACTTTCGTTCTTTTCTCAAGGGAAAGGAGGAGACGTATGACTGCATAATCGCCCGCGATTTTGTTGAACACTTCGATAAGGATGAGGTTTTCGATATGCTCTCACTCCTCAATTCTTCCTTACGGTCGGGCGGCATGATCCTGATCCAGACGCCAAATGCAGAGAGTCCGTTCGGGAGCAGGTATCGGTATGCCGATATCACTCACGGACTGAGCTTCACTCATCACAGTCTAAACCATGCACTCCAGGCGTGCGGATTCTGCGATGGTGCATTTTTTCCGATGCGTCCAGTCGCGCATGGCATCCCCTCATTCATTCGGTATGTTTCCTGGCGATGCATAGAGTTCATGCTTCGCGCGTACCTCTTGATTGAGAACGGCTCTACGAGTGGAGCGATTCTCACCCAGAATATGATTGCGGTCGCATTGAAATAAGAGGAGAAGGGACGTGTATGCATAAGCGAAACGATAAAAATGAAAAATTTTAAAGAAACGGCCCCATCAGGATTCGATAACCCAACAGTCCTCCCTTCCTCCGAGAAACAGGCCGTCGAGTGGCAGGAACAGAATTATGCCTGGTGGCAAAACAATCCTATGTGTTACAACTGGGCGACCCCGATTCCGTACCCCGAGTCCTCAAGAGAATTCTTTAAGGAAGTCGATGATCGTTTCTTCGGTAATTCACGGGAATACCTAGTGGCAAAGGACGGAACACCGTTTGCTGAGTTCGTTGATTTCGCATGGCTTCAAAATGCTGACGTTCTTGAGATCGGTGTCGGCCTTGGAAGCCACGCGCAGCTTTTGGCATCTCACGCAAAGTCGTTCAACGGCGTTGATATCACTGATTATGCGGTGAAGAATGTAACGGAGCGGATGCGAATATTCAACGTGCGAGCCACTATTTGCAAGATGGACGCGGAGCATCTGCAGTTCACCGACAATAGTTTCGACTTCGTGTGGAGTTGGGGGGTCATACACCACTCCGCGAACACCGAGCACGTTCTGCAGGAGATCCGGAGGGTACTACGGCCCGGCGGAAAAGCGGTGATCATGGTATACCATCGGGGCTGGTGGAATTACTACGTAACCGAGCTTCTTCGTGGCATTCTTTCTGGGACGATCTTCAAGTTCAAATCCTTGAACGCGTCGATCCAGGTACACACCGATGGTGCGCTTGCGCGATACTACACCACAAACGAATGGAAAGCGCTCGCGCAAAAGTACTTTAGCGTGAAGAGGGCGCTTGTGCGCGGACCAAAGTCGGACGTTGTGCTTCTTCCCGGAGGCTCTTTCAAGGGAATTTGTATGCGCCTTCTACCGAACCGCATCAATGTATTCTTGACCGAGAAACTAAAGATGGGAGTTTTTCTCATCTCGGTCATCGAGAAAGAAGGATAACGCTTGTCTCTGAGGATAAATGACGTCCTCCCCGCAGGAACTGCGGGGTTTCCTAGTAATTAAAAACCGGTCGCCTAAGGCGACCGGTGTTTTTTACTGAGTAGCGATAGGAGGAGTTGCGGGTTTTGTCCGATAGAGGCCATGCTCAAAGAGCCAGTACCGAGCGAGTGGAGCGAGCGCGTCGAACTGCCGTGGCGGTTCGTGCCCAGTGAACGGATCCGCCTCAAGGATGTGTTTGGCGAATGTGGCGCTCCCTGGAAAGAACGCGAAGTACCAAGGGTTCGTTCGTACGAGCTGCGGGAGCTCTTCCGGCGTTCCGTACCCCATCTCGGTTGCGAGGCGGCGCTCCCACGATGCTGCCTGGTCCCGGTATCCTATTTCGTTCCAATGTTCACGGGTCAGTGAGCCGAGCGTTTCCCAGGTCCACTCCGTACTCGGGAGCGCGACGAATCGCGTTCCGAGCCGGTGTCCCTGCGGGATCTTCGCAAGCCAGTTGAAGATACGCTGGAGTGTTACCGTCTGATCGCAGTACCGGCTATTCTGCCAATCTTCTAGGTACTCGAACGCGCATGCTGGCCGTTCGGTTCCGTCAGCCGTTCGCACGAGGATGCGAGCGTGGTTCCCGAATTCCGGTACCGCGCGCATTCGGAGGAGCGGATTGTCGTGTGGTCCCTGTAGTGTCCGTGCGACGCACGGTTCGATCGACGTCCTTCCATCCTTCACGTGCCGGAGGATGCTCCGGTCGAAGAATGTCTCCGAAAAGTCGTCGTTATTCCCGGTGTAGAACCCGAAGTTCTGGGCGATAGTTCCCATGACGGTGCCCCCGAAAGGGCCGAGGATCGAGACCCACGCCATATCGGGGTTGATGCGGTTATTCAGCGCGAGCGTTTGGAGGTCGGTTTCAATGTCACTGAAGGGAACCGCGAGGATCTGCTCGGTTCGGAGAGTCATTCCGAGCCGCATGATCTTCCTGGTGCCTTCGACAATGAGATCGTCCGCCATCGGGCGTTCGAGCACGAACTGACGTAAGAAAGCGTTCCCGGATTCGATCGCGAGCGTGATACCAGTGCACCCACCCTCCCGAAAGAGTTCAAGTCGTTCGGTATTCCTGGTGAGTTCGAGTCGTATCTGGCAGTGCCAGGGAATACCGATGTTCGCTTTCCATGCATGCACAAATTCCCGAAGCCACGGAATATCGTACCCAAAGATGTCGTCCTGGAAGTAGATCATCTCGGCCGGCCACCGATGCTTGATCTCCAGGGCCTCACGAATGATATCGTCGACCGGACGGACGTTCAGCGCGAACCCACCGTACAATCGGTTGTACGTTGGGGCGTAGCAGTAGCTGCAATGGAACGGACACCCGACCGTGCACATGATGCTCTTGATGAGACTCCGTGCAAGGAATGGGTACGCTTGGTAGACGAGCTCCCGATCTGGGATCGGAAATCCTTCGGCCATCCGCTCGGTATCGAAATGGATGCCGTACGGGAGTTGTCCTTCGAGGAGGCGTCGGAAGTTCCTGAATCCCTCGGCCTTCACGACCCACTCGGCGTGCGCCAAGCATTCGTCGGTGAAGTACGTTGCATGCGGTCCTCCAATGGCGACCTTGATGCCGAGCGATCGCACGGCATCGCATGCCCGGAAGGTTTGTACGTGCCATCCAGTCCAGATCGAGAAGCAGACGAGGTCGGGCTTGAAATCCCGTACCTCCCTGAAGAGTGGCTGGTAGTCGAAGGAGTCGATGAGCACGACGCGCGCCTCCCACCCCAGCCTCTTCGCGATTCCCAAGAGGTAGAGGATCCCGAGTGGCTCGATGACGTGCCACTTTCCCACGAAGATAAGTCGTTTTCTCACGTGCAACTCCTTTCCGCGCACAGCGCGGGTTCGTTGGTGATTTTGTTTTATTAATCGATACTGTGCATTATTCTACCCACGCTCGGTGTTTTGACAAGCAGGCATCGTCTGGTAAGGTTGAATTTATGGACGCCCCACTCCTTGCGCGACTTGAGCTGTATTTCGTTCGTGGCTTGACCATGGCCCTGAATTGGATGCTCATTCTTCTCGAGCGAGTGCTATTCCGACGCCCCCCCACGAATCCGACGCGTATCGTCGTGTTCAAGGGCGGGAATATCGGTGATATTGCGTGTGCGGTCCCCACATTCATCGCCGTCCGGAGAGCCTACCCGAAGGCGACCATCACCCTCCTGACATCCCCTGGGAACGAGGGGATCCCGGGCGCGAAGGAACTTCTCGATGGGGCATGGTTCATTGATGAGCTTTGGGCCTATCACTCCCACGACATAGATTCACTCGCGAAGGTTTTTTCGATGTGGAAGAAGCTCCGCTCAAGAAAATTTGATCTCTTTGTACACGTGCCCGTACACGACTGGACAAAATTCAGGACCATAATCCGGAATATGTTTTTTGCGTATTTTTCCGGGACCCGGTCTGCGGTAGGATTCCGGGTGCGGACGCTGATCAATGTGTTTCGGAAGACCCAGATCGACTATACGTTCGGGCCGACGGAGGTCGAGTCGCTTCTCTCACTCATGCAAGAGAGCGGTATCCCTGTACATACGGTCGAGTTCGATCTTCCGAAACGCCCCGAAGCAGAGGCGGTGATCTCAAATTTATTCAAGGAGAAATGGGGAGAGTCGTTCCCAAAGAATCTCATTGCATTTCATACCGGCAGTAAGCGTCGAGAGAAGCAGTGGCCTCCCGAACGATTCAATGCTGTCGCTAAGTATTTAGTGAGCAAGCACAATGCGCGTATCGTTGTTCTTGGTGGTCCTGGCGACGTTGCCGATGCGCATGTGGTCGTGCAGGACATTGCCCCGGAGCACGTGCTCGTTCTTGCCGGAACATTAGGTATTCTTGAGACAGTGGAGGCCCTCCGGAGGATCCTTTTTCTCGTTTCAGTCGACAGCGGGCTCATGCATCTCGCGGGACTCTTAGGGAAGAAGACCGTCTCACTCTTTTCAATTCTTGGCGTTATCGGTCGGTGGTGCCCCTACGGGACAGGGCATAGAGCCCTCTACCACCGATTCCTGTCGTGCCGGTACGACTCTCCAGAATGCGTGCGAGCGAGCATGGAGGCAATATCGGTCGAAGAGACGATCGCTGCATGCGAACGAATGATCGAGCAGCTGCGGTACGATTGATCTTTCATCAAGGAAGTTACCTTTTGGTTTTTATGTAGGCCATGAATACTCGGAATACTACAAAAGAGCGGGGTGGCGAGAGCGGTAGGGGATTTCATGTGGCATTCCTCACGTCACATCCAATCCAATACCAAGCGCCGTTCTTTCGCGCAATGGCGAATAGCGGAGATGACGTCGATGTTTTCTTCAGTTGGGGCGTTGGTGCGCAGAGTGCGGCATATGATCCGGAGTTTGGATTGAATATCAAATGGGACACCCCCCTACTCTCGGGGTACCCCTCGGTTTTTTTGAAGAACCTTTCCCCGCGACCATCGGGTGCTTTCTTTGGGCAAATAAATCCCGCTATTTTTGGATACCTAAAAAGGAAAAAGTATGATGCATTCGTTGTTCTCGGATGGAATGCGCTCACGAATTGGATCGCGGTTTTCTATGCATCAGCGCGTGGTATTCCCGTGTTTCTCCGCGGTGAGAATCCGTTGAGTCACGAATATTCGCATTCCGCAGTGAAGCGGTTCGTGAAGCGGATACTTCTCAAAGCCCTCTTCTCGCGCATTGACCACGTTCTCTACATCGGAGAAGAGAACCGGAAGTTCTATGAATTCTACGGTGTACCTGCGGAGAAGCTCGTATTCGCTCCCTATGCTGTCGAGAACGAACGGTTCATTGCTGCGGCGACCGAACTAAAGGCCCGCCGAAATGAATTGCGCGCCGCACACGGATTTTCTCCCGGGCAACCGATCATCCTTTTCGTCGGGAAGCTCATCGAGAAGAAGCGCCCGATGGATCTCCTCGATGCGTATGGGCAGTTTGTAGAACGAACTCGTCGTGTCGGCATAAGGGCACCCGGCCTCGTATTTGTTGGGAGTGGAATGCTCCAGCATAAGCTTGAGCTGTATGTTTCGCGTATGCATTTGGACGAGGTCCGATTTGTCGGATTTAAGAATCAGACAGAGCTCCCTGAGCTCTATGCGCTCGGGGACGTCCTTGTTCTCCCGTCCGGCCTTGGAGAGACGTGGGGGCTCGTTGTGAACGAAGCGATGTGTTTTGGTGTGCCGATCATCGTTTCGGATCACGTGGGGTGCGGGCCCGATCTTGTAAAGGAGGGGGAGAACGGCTTCATTGTCCCGGTAAGGGATATTCGCGTTCTTTCCTCTCGCATCGAGGAGCTCATGTCCGACCCTCGGAAGCGAGAGCGTTTTGGAGAGCGGTCCCGTGCCATCATTTCTCGGTATGACTACCAAGCAGACATCTCGGCTATCCATTCCTGCCTCTCATGAATATCCTATTTATCGGCGACCTCAATGAATCGGCGCGGTCATGTCAGCGGTACAGGACGCTCCAACGGATGGGCCACGCTGTTACTGGTATTACAGTGTTCCCGATCTCATCGGCACAAGGCAGCGAGCTGGGAACGTTCATTGATAGAGTGTCTTCGAAGCTCGGTATCCCATTCGACCGCGCTGGAACCAATCGAGCCGTTCGGAGGGTGATCGCCGGAACAGTGTTCGATCTCGTGTGGATAGAGAAGGGGAATAGCATCCGTCCCGGCACGCTTCGGTTCGTGAAGCGAATGCTTCCGAATGCACCACTCATCTCGCTCTCCGAGGACGATATGTATGCATCGCACAATCGGTCGTGGTACTACACGCGGGGTCTCCGCTCGTATGACTGCGTCTTCACGACTAAGACGTACAATCTCGCGGAGCTTCCCCTACTCGGCGCTCGTCGAGTCGAGCTATTTCTCGATGCGTATGACGAAACACTCCACCGCCCCATCGAGCTCACCGAAGAGCAGCGGGCACGATTCGGGTGCGACGTTGGGTTCGTCGGCACATTCGAAGAGCCACGATTCCGGTCGATGCTTTTTCTTGCCGAGCATGGCATCCCGGTCACGGTGTGGGGGAATGGATGGGAGTCGGTCCGCGGACGAAACCCCAACCTTCTCATCAAGAATGAAGCGCTTTCCGCGGACGAATATGTGGTGGCAGTGAACGCAACAAAGGTGAACCTCTGCTTCCTCCGAAAAATGAATCGCGATGAGGTGACGAGTCGGAGTGTCGAGATACCTGCATGCGGAGGTTTCATGCTTGGTGAACGAACAGCGCGACATCTTGAATTCTTTCGTGAAGGAGAAGAGGCGGAGTTCTTTTCGTCGAATGAGGAACTCCTTAAGAAGATACAACGATATCGCGCCGATGACCGGTGCCGTGCGGCGATAGCTTTGGCAGGCCGAGGTCGTTGCACGAAGAGCGGATACGACCACACCGCTCAGCTAAAAGGGGTCCTTCTACGTGTAATGCACTAGTAGTGGTGGCTTGAGCACGACCCATAATTCGGGTAAGCTAGCAATACTACCATGGAGACTATTCGATTGAGTATCTGCATACTCTCATACAATCAAGTGTCCGAGATCGAGCAACTCCTTGGGAGTCTCCGTCGGCAGATTACTCCCGAGGTTGAGGTGGTTATTCGTGACGATAGCACAAACGATGAGACGGAGCGTCTCGTGGAGCGATTTCAAAAAGAGTTTCCGATCAGGTACATCCACGGCGAGAAGGGTGGGATCGATAGGACTGTCATTTTCCTTACAGAGGAGGCACGCGGCGAATTTGTGTGGTGGCTTGGCGATGAAACGGTTGAACCCGATGGGGTCCGACAGGTATTGAGCGTTATCAAGTCCCACCAAGACGTTTCGTTTATTTGGGCAAATTATCATGTTGTAGGCACAACAACTGCGGGTATCAATCTTCCGGCCGACCGGTTCTTCGTTGATCGTAGCGAAGTGCTTAAGGAGGCCAGAGGCGGCCTTGGATTTATTTCTTCGACGATTTTTCGGAAGCAAACCGCACTATCGGGCATCGAATCATCAAAACGTTACATTGGAAGCGAATTCTCGAATTTGTTCATTATCATGCATGTCCTTTCTCAGCCTGGTCGCGCATATTACCTTTGTGGTCCGATCATCATCAATCATCCAGCGACGAGCGAGGAGGTCAAGGTGGTCGTCGTTCGAAACGGTGAGAATAGGGCCTTTGACGTTTTTGGTGTTGCATTCACCGCAATACTATCGGAATTCAGGGACTTTTTTGCCCCTGCTGTAGTGGACAAAGTGCTTCGCAGGAACTTCAGTTCGGTTTGGAAGGGGATATTCGTTGGTTGGGTCGGCGGCTGGGATACCCCGAAAGGGAAAAGGATGCGAATGTTGAGATTATTTGGACAGTACCCGGAAGCGTGGGTCGCCGTGGTGCTATTCTCACTCCCAAAGATCATAAACATTTTTATCTACCGGATTTTCCGGTTATGCTTCAGGAGGAAGCGCTCGTCGGCTACAAAATGATAAAACTCATCAAATCGTCATTTCTTCGTGAGCGAGAGGTCAAAGAAAAGCTCGCGAATTTCATCCGATCGGCTGATTTCTTGAGTATGGGGGATGAGTGCGCTCGGTTCGAGAAGAGTTTTGCGCGGAAACAGGAACGGGAACATGCCGTTCTCGTGAATAGCGGATCGAGCGCAAACCTCATTCTTCTCCAGGCGCTCTTGAACCTTGGACGGCTGAAGATCGGAGATCGCATCGGCGTATCCGTGCTGACATGGGCAACGAATGTCATGCCGGTCATTCAGCTCGGCCTGATCCCTGTTGCGATCGATTGTGAGCTTGAGACGCTGAATGTTTCGAGTCGAACACTCACTCCATATCTCTCGAGTATCAATGGGCTCTTCATCACGAACGTACTCGGTTTCTCGTCCGATATTTCGGAAATACAGCGCCTTTGCGCCGAGCGGAACATCGTACTTCTCGAGGATAATTGTGAATCACTCGGCTCTCGGGTCGACGGTTCGCTCTTTGGAAATTTCGGGGTCGCATCGACCTTCTCGTTCTTTGCCGGGCATCACATTTCCGCGATCGAGGGAGGGATGGTGTGCACTGATGACGACGAACTCCTTAGGATGCTGCTCCTTGTTCGGGCACACGGATGGGACCGGAACCTTACTCCGACGGACCGTGATGCATTGCGTTCCCATCACGGCATCGACGATTTTTACGCGAAATACGCATTCTATGACCTTGGGTACAATGTTCGTCCAACAGAGATCACGGGGTTCCTCGGGAATGTCCAACTCGAGTACTGGGATGAGATCGTCGCGAAGCGACAGGAGAACTTCATGCGCTTCTATGCCGCCACGCAACCGAACACCGACATCCTTCCGCTCAACGTGCGTCACATGGGTATCGTCTCGAATTTTGCGATGCCGATCGTACTTAAGACGAGGGAGCTTTTTGAGGCGTACCGAGCGAAATTCGAAAATGCAGGCGTTGAGATCCGTCCCATCATTGCCGGCGATATAACTCTCCAGCCCTTTTATCGGAAGTATGTATCGGACACGAATGAGTGTCCGAATGCCCGGCTCATACACTCGCAGGGCTTCTATTTCCCGAATAACCCAGAGTTGACCACTGACGAAGTTGAGGTGCTCTGTTCGCTCCTCGCGGTATAGCGCCGATTCTTGTTCGCCCTTCTTTTTTTGAGGATGGGTGGTATACTACGAACGTAAACTTTGAGTATATGGAAAGGAAAAAGGCGCTCATCACCGGTATCACGGGTCAGGATGGTTCCTACCTCGCTGAACTCCTTCTCGAAAAAGGGTACGACGTGCACGGTATCGTCCGTCGCGTGAGTACGTTCAACCGAGAACGCATTCAGCACCTCTTTCGGGATCCTCACGAAGGAGCGAGTATCACACTCCACTATGGGGACCTTGGCGATTCAAGTTCGCTTCACCGTATCATCCGTGACCTCGAGCCCGATGAGGTATACCACCTCGGCGCGCAGAGTCACGTGCGCATCAGTTTTGATATTCCGGAATTCACCGGGGACGTGACGGGACTCTCGACAACGCGTCTCCTCGAAGCTATTCATCACGACTTCCCTCAAACACGATTCTATCAAGCGTCGAGTTCGGAGATGTTCGGTTCCAACCCTCCTCCGCAGTCGGAAACCACCCCATTCCATCCACGGAGCCCCTATGGTGTCGCGAAGGTCTATGCGTATTGGGTAGCCGTGAACTACCGCGAGAGTTACGGCCTCTATGCGGTGAATGGGATCCTTTTCAATCACGAATCACCGCGGCGTGGCGAGAACTTCGTTACACGAAAAATAACCTACGGTCTCGCGCGCATTGCCGCGGGGCAGATGGAGAAGCTCTACCTTGGAAATCTGTACGCCAAACGAGATTGGGGGTACGCGAAGGACTACGTTGAGGGGATGTGGATGATGCTCCAACAGGATCAGCCCGACGATTATATCCTCGCAACGAATGAAACGCACACCATCAAAGAGTTCGTTGTCGAGGCATGTCGGCTACTCGGGACCGAGCTTAGATGGGAGGGGGAGGGTATAAACGAGAAAGGAATCGACGTAAAGACAGGGAAGACGCTCATCGAAATCGACCCACGGTACTTCCGTCCTGCAGAGGTTGACCAGCTTGTCGGTGACTACACAAAGGCAAAGCGGGTGCTTGGTTGGGAACCCAAAACCACCTTCAAGGAACTCGTAAGGATCATGGTCGAGTCCGACCTGAAGCTGCTCGGTATCACAAAGACGCTCGAATAATCTATGGCAGCTATCGCCACACGGGGAGAAAAAGTGCTTGTGACGGGCGGAGCTGGTTTTCTCGGTAGCTGGGTCGTTGAGCGCCTCGTTTCTCTCGGTACGCCAGTTCGAGTGATCGTGCGCTCCGGAGAGAATCAGGAGAACATCGGTGCGCTCAAGGGCGCAATCGAGATCGTCGAGGGCGACCTTACAGACGATTCGTTTTGCCGCGACGCCACGCGAGGCTGCACGAGGCTCGTTCACCTTGCCGCAATAAAAAAGAACCTCACGTATCACGCGAAACATCCCGCAGGAGTTCTCGATGCGAATGTCCGTATGGTCGCGAATATTCTTTCCGCAGCAAAGGACGCAGGAATTTCCCGGGTCGTTTCCTTGAGCTCTTCACGGGCCGACGCTGAGTGGCTTGAGTCGCCACACTTTGGATATGCCTGGTCGAAAAAGATCGGCGAGATATTCGGGGAAGCGTATCGACGCGAGTACTCGATGGAAGTCACGTCGATTCGTGTTGAGAGCGTTTTTGGGCCGCGTGATTCATTCGATCCAATAACCGCCCAGGTTATTCCATCATTGATCCGCCGTATCCTTACGGACGAAGAGAACCCACTTCGCGTTGTTGCTGTCCGTGACGCAGTAAAGAATTTCTCATTCTGCGAGGACGTTGCCGGTGCGATCGCGTCGATTCTTTTTGATCCGATATACCACCCGGTCATAGTCCTCGCTCCCTCCTATGCGGTCTCGTTCCAAGAAGTAGTCGAGGCGATACGGGTCGCATCAGCGAAGGAGTTTGTGGTCGAATTTTTGGACGGGAAAAACGTAGAGCGGCCGACACCGATAGACGTTTCTCTTCCCCAGCACTCGGTCGAGTCGCCGCTCCCGTTCCGGGATGCAATCCAGCGGACAGTAGGCTGGTATCGCGATCATGCTTGAATCAGAGGAACGACGGAGACCTATTTTGAGTATTTGTGTTCCGACGTACAATCAGCCCGAGCTTATGCGGAGGCTTTTTGACAGTCTGGTGCCGCAAGTTACCACGGATATTGAGATTGTCGTTCGTGACGATAGCACGAACCGCGAAACAGAAGATCTTATCGCCGAGTATACGAAGCGAACGCCGATTCGGTATTCCCATCTTGAGCGTGGTGGTCTCGATCAGGCCATCATAACGCTCACCAAAGAGGCGAGAGGAACCTTCGTGTGGTGGCTCGGGAATGAGGCGGTAAATGAGGGCGGGGTCGCAGGCATACTCGCGGTACTGAAGAAAGAGCCCGATCTTGATTTCCTTTATGTGAACTCGAATGGCGAAACAGGAGAAATGTCCATTCGCTCGACTGAAAGTCGTTTTTTGCAGGATCGGAACGAGGTGATAGTGACATTCGCCGACCTTCTTGGTTTCATTTCAGCAACTATATTCAAGCGAGAGTTCGCGCTCTCTGGTCTTCATTCTGCGGAGCAGTACATTGGAACGGCGTGGGTCAACCTTTACCTCGTTCTGCATATTCTCTCACAGAGCACAAAGATATTCTTTCTCGCTCAACCATGTTTCTCGAGTGACCCCAAGCCGCCGAATCAATCCACGTGGTACGACCCTTTTGAGGTTTTTGCGATTAACTACGTTCATATTGTTCGTGCATTCAATGGGAAATTTTCAGCCCATGCACTTCACGGAATGATCGGGAAGACGTTCAGCTCCGTGTGGCGGAGCATTCTCGTCTATCGCGCCAAGAGGTACGAGAACAGTTTTGGTTCCAGTGCGGCGAACGTACGGGCTCTTTTTCCCCTCTACTGGATGTTTCCAGGATTCTGGGTTGCTTTCCCATTCCTCCTCATGCCACGTCCGCTTCTGCGGGTCTTGTACCGCATCTATAAGACGCTGTACCCGAGAACGAGCCAGCGGTTTCGGTGAATTTCCACACCAGCCCATTCGTCCAAGACCTCCGGTAGCAATTTCTGTATTCGCTGTGCTGGTGCTAAAATAAAGCACAATGAATGACGCGAGAGAGAAAGTGCACGCACGGTGGATCGAGAACCTCGAGTCGGGTGGGTACGATCACCACGTCCGGAACGTTCGTGAATGCCGGGCGCTCGAACGATTCTCGCGTGTGTGGCGTATCGTTTTTCGAACGATCGGTACACCGAAGAGCCCAGTTCGCGAGCGGAGCATTTTCGAGGTTGGGTGTGGTGGCGGGAAACACCTCGTTCCGTTCGCGCTCGCCGGATGGCGTGTCGTCGGTATCGATCTTTCTCCGGAAGTCCTCGAGCGGGCAGGGCGATACTTTCGCGAGATCGAGAGTGTGAGCGGGCACACACTCTCGTCCCGATTCATCGTGGGTGACTTTTTCACACACAACTCCGACGAGGTGTTCGATATCGTGTTCCATGCGGGCGTTATTGAGCACTTCCTTGATGAGGGAGCGCGGATCGAGATGCTCACGCGCATGTTCGCGTTGACGAAACCAGGAGGGTACGTCGTATCGATCGTTCCGAGCGGCTTCCACCCATTCCGCGAGGAATTGAGGCAGAGGCGCCTCGGGGGATACGACATTCCGGAGATCGACTACACCCCGGAGATGATTCGCCACGAATTTGAGCGTGTGGGTGGGGCCGATATTTCTATTCTTCCCAATAATCTTTTTGGATACCTTTTGACCGATACTGCGTATCCTGCCGCTCTGCGAATACTGCGAAAGCTCTTCTTCTATATCGTACAAGTGGTGCCGGCATCACTCATGCCGCGAGGATTCGCGCTCCGTCACGCATACTCGTTTATCGGGATAGCACGAAAATCGCTATGAAGGTGACCATTTCCGTCGGAGGGCGGTTCCATGCATTCAACCTCGCTCATGAACTTGAGAAACGGGGGGCGTTGGAGCGCCTCATCACGTCCTATCCCGCGTTCATTACGGAACGGTATGGCGTTCCACGCACAAAAGTGCGCTCCATCATTGCAAAGGAGCTTCTCCAGCGGGGGTGGAACGGTCTTCCACGGAGCGTGCGCGCATCCGCGAATCCCCAGTTCTTTGTTCATACCCTATACGATACGTGCGCGTCTCGTTACGTTGGCGTATCGGATATATTTGTAGGGTGGTCGAGCTTTTCGCTTCGGTCGCTCCGAAACGCAAAAGAGCACGGCGCGCTTGGCATCGTGGAACGTGGAAGTTCGCACATCGAGTACCAGCGCGATATCATCCGTGAAGAGTACGCATTGCACGGTCTTGCGCTCACGCCCGCAGATCTCCCGCATCCGAAGATCGTCGATATGGAGCTCCGCGAGTACGCCGAGGCCGACCGTATCTCGATCCCCTCGCATTTCGTGAAGCGCACGCTCCTTGCGAAGGGGATCCCGGAGGCGAAGCTTATTCATGTCCCCTACGGCGTCGATCTTGCGCAGTTCAGGGGGGTTCCGAAGACCGACGGCGTGTTCCGTGTCGTATTCGTCGGAGGGATGTGTCTTCGGAAAGGTGTTCACTACCTCCTCCAGGCATTCGCGGAACTCAAGCTACCGAACGCGGAATTACTCCTCGTTGGTGCAATGAACGACGAGATGGAGCCGTTCTTCAAGAGATATGCGGGGACATTCAAGTATATCGGGAGTGTTCCGCAGGCGGAGCTGTACCGATACTATTCACAGGGGTCCGTGTTCGCGCTCATGTCCATCGAAGAGGGGCTCGCGATGGTGGTTCCCCAAGCGATGGCCTGTGGATTGCCGGTCATTGCGACCACGAATACAGGAGCGGAGGACATCGTGCGAGATGGGAAGGATGGGTTCATAATCCCGATACGCGATACCGAGATGCTCAAAGAAAAGCTCGTGTACCTCTACGACCACTCCGATGTCCGTGGTGCGATGGGTCGGTCCGCGCAGGAACGTGTGTCGAGCGGGTTTACGTGGGATGATTATGGCAATAGGATCATTGCGGAGTACGAGCGAGTGCTCGTAGAGAAGAGAAAGAACATATGAAGATCCTTCATATTGTACCGACCTATACCCCTGCGTTCCGCTACGGCGGGCCTATTTGGAGCGTCCACGGGTTGAATCGATGGCTCGTTGCTGCAGGAGCGGAGGTCACGGTTTTTACGACGAACGCCGATGGGCACGGGGTACTGAACGTTCCGACCGGTGTTCCTGTGAATGTGGATGGGGTGACCGTATTCTACTTCCCCCGGTCATTCCCGGACGCATGGTTCTATTCCCGGGCGATGCGCCGTGCGCTCGCGGAGCGCATCCGTGAGTTCGATGTCGTCCACATCACCTCCGTTTTTCTTGCGGCATCGACGCTCGGTACGCACTATGCGCGTCGGGCACGAAAACCGTACGTCATTTCCCCGCGAGGGAGTTTGATGCGCGAGACCATCGCGCAGAAGGGGACACTCAAGAAGAAGCTCTACCTTTCGCTCATCGAGCGGCGGAACCTCGCGCATGCGCGAGCCGTGCACTTTACGACCCCTATCGAGCGTGATGAGTACATCGCCGAGGGACTCCCGGTGACGCAGGCATTCATACTCCCAAACGGCATTGATGCGCCGACCCTTGGTACCGCGGATGGTGCTGCGTTCCGTACCCGGAACAGTATCCCCACAGACGCGAAGGTCATTCTTTCTTTCGGGCGCATCTCGTGGAAGAAGGGATTCGATACGCTCATTCCCGCATTCGCACGGGTTCGCGAGAAGGACCCGCGCGCCGTGCTCGTCATCGGGGGGAACGATGCCGAGGGGTACAGTGAGACGATCCGGGAGCTCGTCCGGAAGCACGGCGTTCAACAATGGGTTCGTCTTCTCGTCTCCTCGGGTTCCGCGATCCTCGGCGAGGAAAAGGAGGCGCTGTTCCAAACGGCGAGCGTCTTCGTTCTCCCTTCGTACGCCGAGAACTTCGCTATCGTAGTGCTTGAGGCGATGCAGGCGGGAAAGCCGGTCATCGTTTCGGAGAACGTCGGTCTTGCGGAGGACATCGCGGAGGCTGATGCCGGTATCGTTATTCCGAAGGACGAGGAACTCCTCGCGAACGCGCTCCTTTCCCTTCTCGCGGATGCTAGCCGCGCCGAGCGGATGGGGGCGTACGGTCGGGAGCTCGCCAGAACGCGTTTCTCGTGGCCCGCAATAGCCAAACAGCTCCTCGCTCTGTATACTAGGATTGTATGAAGCTCCCACTCTCGGTCATCGTGTTGACCATGAATGAGGCGCTCCACTTGGAGCGCTGTTTGAAGAGCGTTGCGGATATCGCGTCCGAGCTCGTCGTTATCGACTCGGGGAGCACGGATGGGACCGCGGATATCGCGGTGCGGTGCGGTGCAACAGTCCACGTGCATACGTTCGTGAACCAGGCGGACCAGATGAACTGGGCGCTCGCGAACGTTCCCATGAAAGGTACCTGGGTACTCCGTCTCGATGCGGATGAGTACCTCCTTCCTGAACTTCGTGCGGAGATGGAAGCGACGCTCGGGGTGGTTCCCGCTTCGGTCGGCGGCTTTCTTATGAAGCGACGCGTGTACTTCATGGGGCGTTGGATGCGGCACGGTGGGTACTACCCGATGTGGATACTCCGTCTTTGGAGGAATGGTGCCGCGACATGCGAGGCGCGCGAGATGGATGAGCACATGGTGGTCACGGCGGGGGAGATACAGCGCCTCTCGAATGATTTTGTCGATGAGAATCTGAACGACCTCTCGTGGTGGACGGAGAAGCATAATAAATTCTCCTCACGCGAGGTTCGCGTTGCACTCGCGGAAGACAGAGCGGCAACGGACGCGCGACTCGGTTCCGAGGTCGAGAAGCGACGGCGAGCGAAGCACGCGTATGCAGGGCTCCCTCTCTTTTTCCGTGTCATCTGGTACTTCACGTACCGGTTCGTCGTGCGGCTTGGCTTCCTCGACGGGAAGGAAGGGCTCATTTTCCATACACTCCAGGGATTCTGGTACCGCTTTTTGGTTGATGCGAAGATATACGAAGTACTACGCAAAGAGCGAATGGCAAAGAGCAAATGAAAAAACCCATCTACATACTCGGCGTAAATGCGTTCCATGGCGACTCGTCAGCGTGTCTTTTGAAGGACGGCGTGCTCGTTGCCGCACTCGAGGAAGAGCGCATCCGTCGCGCGAAACACTGGGCGGGGATGCCCTCGGAGGCCATCAAGTTCTGCCTCGGTGTCGCGGGTATCGGTATCAGTGATGTCGACCACATCGGTATCTCTCGCGATCCGAACGCGCACCTCCTCCAAAAGCTCCTTTTCGTGCTCAAAACACGCCCGAACCCACGGACGCTCATCGACCGCCTTCGGAATCGGTCGAAGGTCTCCGGGTTCATGGACCAGCTCGCGGAGGGGCTCGGCGTCCCTGTGTCCGCTATTCACGCAACGCTCCACAATATCGAGCATCACCGTGCGCACATGGGGAGTGCGTTCCTCGTCTCGCCATTTGATCGCGCTGCCCTTCTCTCGGTCGATGGACTGGGGGATTTTGTGAGCACTATGTGGGGTGTCGGTGATGGGACGCGTATGGATATGCAGGAAACGGTCTACTATCCACACTCCATCGGGTTCTTCTACACAGCGCTCACGCAGTACCTCGGTTTTTGGAAGTATGGCGACGAGTACAAGGTGATGGGGCTCTCTGCGTTCGGGACCCCGCGGTACCTTCCCGAGCTCCGGAAGCTTGTCCGGCTCCTTCCTCGCGGACGGTTCGCACTGAATCTCGAGTATTTCTCGCACGCGAAGGAAGGTATCACGATGACGTGGAACGGAGGCGAGCCCACTATCGGGAAGATGTTCTCCGATGAGCTCGTGAAACTCCTTGGGCCCGCGCGCGCAAAGGACGAACCACTCGAGAAACGACACGAGGACCTCGCTGCATCCATTCAAGCGCTCTACGAGGAGGTTTTCTTCTATATTCTCGCCGAACTACACCAGCGAACGGGGTGCGATGCGCTCTGCTTTGCGGGTGGGACCGCGCAGAACAGCTTGGCGAACGGAAAGATATTCACACGGTCGCCATTCAAGCGTGTGTACGTGCCGCCGGCAGGGTATGACGCCGGGACTGCGGTCGGTGCCGCGTTCTGTGTGTGGAATGAGACGCTCGGGAACCCGCGTTCGTTCGTTATGGACTCCCCGTTCTGGGGGGCCGAATACACCGACGCGGAGCTCGCGGCAGCACTCAAAAAGGCAGGCCTTGCGTCGGTACGGTACGACGACGAGAAGCTCTACGCGGTGACTGCGCAGGCGCTCGCGGATGGGAATATCGTCGGGTGGTTCCAGGGACGGACCGAGTGGGGTCCGCGTGCGCTCGGGAATCGCAGTATCCTCGCGAATCCCTGTCGCCCGGACATGAAGGAGATCTTGAACGTGAAGATAAAGAAACGCGAGCCGTTCCGGCCGTTCGCGCCATCAGTGCTCGAGGAGGCCGTTGGGGATTATTTCGAGGAGACCTACCCGGTGCCGTTCATGGAGAAGGTGTACGTCATCAAGCCCGAGAAGCGTGCGATGCTCCCCGCGGTCGCACACGCGGATGGCACGGGGCGCTTGCAATCCGTCTCAAAGGCAACGAACCCGCGGTACTGGGCGCTCATTCGGGCGTTCGGGGACATCACGGGTGTTCCGATGGTGTTGAACACCTCGTTCAACGAGAACGAGCCGATCGTGAACCGCCCCGAGGAGGCCATTGATTGTTTCCTCCGGACGAAGATGGATGTACTCGTGCTTGGGAACTACTACGTGGAGCGCACAAACTGATATGGACCAGCCGACGGTTTCTATCATCACGGCGGTATTCAACAATGCGCGGACACTCGCATCCGCGATCGAAAGTGTTCGTGCGCAGACGTACCCAGCGATCGAACACATTATCATCGATGGTGGCTCGACTGACGGAACGCTTGAGGTGATCGAACGGTACCGCGCAGGATTCGCGAAAGTTGTTTCGGAACCGGATCGAGGCATCTACGACGCGATGAACAAAGGTATCGCGCGTGCAACGGGAGACATTGTTGGCATCCTGAATTCGGACGACTTCTATGCGAGCCCGCGTGTCATAGAGACCGTCGTACGCACGATGGAGGAGAAGGGGGTTGATGTTGTGTGGGGGGACCTTGAGTACGTAGGAAGTGAGGACACGACACGAGTCGTTCGGCACTGGCGATCGTCTCCGTACGCACACGGAAAATTCCGTCGGGGATGGATGCCACCACACCCAACCTTTTTCGTGCGCCGTTCGCTCTATGAAAGGTACGGACACTTCCGTGACGAACTTCGTATCGCAGCGGACTATGAGCTCATGCTCCGTTTTCTTGAGAAGGAGCGGGTCTCTTCGTGCCACATCCCGGAGGTACTCGTGAGAATGCGGGTCGGTGGCGCAAGCAATAGGAGCGTCGCGAATATCATCCGTGCGAACCGGGAGGCATGGCGAGCATGGAAGATGAATGAGTTGCCAGTTTCCCCGCTCACTATCATACTGAAGCTTGGTCAAAAGTTACTCCAATTCATCTAGTGCAATGGACCTCAAAAGCAAAAAAATACTCATAACCGGCGGCGCGGGATTCCTCGGGAGCGCCATCGTGCGACGGCTCGTCTCGCTCGGCGTTCCTGAGAATAATATCGTCGTTCCTCGATTTCCCGAGGTTGATCTGCGCCGTATGGCTGATGCGGAGAAAGTCGTTACGGGATGCGATGTCGTCATCCACCTTGCGGCGAAGGTCGGTGGTATCGGGTTCAATCGGGAGAAACCCGGAGAGCTCTTCTACGACAATCTCATGATGGGCGCGAATATCATGGAGGCAGCACGGCAAGTTGGCGTCGCGAAGTTCGTGGGAATTGCGACCATCTGCAGTTACCCGAAATTCACGCCGGTCCCGTTCCGCGAGGACGACATCTGGAATGGGTACCCCGAAGAGACGAATGCGCCGTACGGCCTCGCGAAGAAGATGCTCCTCGTACAAGGACAGGCCTACCGAACGCAGTATGAGTTCAACGCGATCACTCTCTTCCCGGTGAATCTCTACGGGCCCGGCGATAACTTCGATCCCGGATCGAGTCATGTCATTCCTGCGCTCATCAAGAAGGTTGCTGATGCGAAACGAGAGGGACGTGACAGTATCGATGTGTGGGGAACGGGAAGTGCAAGCCGAGAGTTCCTCTTTGTTGAGGATGCAGCGGAGGGAATTGTCCTCGCAACGGAGAAGTACGACAAGCCGGAGCCGGTGAATATCGGCTCAGGGAAGGAGATACTCGTAAAGGAACTCGTGGAGCTCATCTGTTCCCTTATGAATTTCAAAGGCGAGATCCGGTGGGACGCATCGAAACCCGATGGTCAACCGCGTCGGCAACTTGATGTGACTCGTGCGGAGAAAGAGTTCGGATTCAGGGCAAAGACGGACTTCAGGGAAGGGCTTCGTCGTGCGATCGAGTGGTACGAACGAACGCTCGAGAAGTAGGCACTAAAAACCCCAGCCATCAGCTGGGGTTTTTAGTGTGGGGATTCTACGCGAACCAGTGGGTCACCACACTGCGTTTAGGCGAACCAATGGTCGTACCACCGCGAGAGGGTCACGAGATTCCAGATGCGGAACGAATGGTTCGCGAGACCTTTTGCGTGCGCCGCGATGATGCGTTCAACGTAGTCATAGTCCATGAGTCCTCGTTCGCGGAGGCGAGAGTGTCGCACGGTATCGGCGAGTCGCTCCGCGACCGGTGAACCCTTCCGAAGCCATTCGCTGATCGGCGTTCCGAAGCCCTGCTTTTTTCGCCGGATGATATCATCCGGAATAATACCCTCGACTGCGCGTTTCAAGATGTACTTTGGTTCGCTATTCTTGAATTTGAGCGCGGTCGGGATGCGGAACGAGAGTTCGACGAGTCGACGGTCAAGGAACGGCACCCGCCCTTCGACCGAATGGGCCATGATCATCTTGTCCGCACGCATGAGGAGGAACTCACCGAGGCGCTGCTTCAATTCGATGTAAGTGATGCGCTTCAGGAAGTCCGCATGAGAATCCGCGGCATCGACCGCCGCATAGAGATTTTTGATGATAGCGGTAGCAGGTACAGCACCGAGGCGCTCGTGTGCGGCGGGCGTGAGGAGTGATTTGAGATGGTGTCCGCCGAATGCGAACGCGAGTCCCCAGAACGGCTCCTCGCCTTCCGCGAGCCGGTAAAGGTACTCCTTCATGAAGTCGAGGCGTGGACTCTGCGAGAGCGAGGTGGCGGCGTATGGGAAGCGTCGTAGTGGAGCCGGGAGTTTCGCGAGGTGGCGCCAGAGGGATGTGTAGAGCCGGTTCGCGGAACGGTAGGTCTCGTACCCGGCGAAAAGTTCGTCCGAACCTTCGCCGACCTGCACGACGATGACGCCGTTCTCCCGTGCGAGACGCGCAAGGTAGTAGAGCGGCAGGCATGCCTGGTCGCCGACCGGGTCGTCCATAAGGGATGGGAATCGCTCGAGGAAATCGAGTGCGCTCGACTCGTCGATGAGTGTTTCGTGCGTCCGAGCGCCGATGACCGAGGCCATGCGCCGTGAGTATTCGAATTCGTTGTACTGCCCGAACCCCTTCGAGCCGACCGAGAAGGTCTCGACCGGTGTGCCGAGCGCTTCGCTCATGAGTGCCGCATTCGTCGATGAATCGATGCCGCCCGAGAGGAAACAACCGAACGGTACGTCCGAGACCATCTGGGAACGGATGGAATCGCGCAAGAGCCGCCGTATCTCATCGCGGAAGAACGTCTCGTCGCCCGTGTTCCCCGGGACCGAGAGCGGGTTCCAGTACTCACGGAGAACAAGCGCACCGTTGCCGTCGACGGTGAGCGAGTGCGCGGGCGGGAGTTTTTTCACGTCCCGGAAGAGGGTATGGGGAGCGGGTGTCGAGGAGAACGTGAGGTAGAGTCCAACGCCCTCCTCGTTGAGCTCCTTCTTGAAATCGGGATGCGCGAGTATTGCCTGTATTTCCGACGCGAAGAAAAACGTCCCGTTTTGGAGCGCGTAGTAGAACGGCTTCACGCCGACATGATCACGCGCGCAGAAGAGCCGCTGCTCCTTTTCGTCCCAGATGGCGAAGGCGAACATCCCATTGAATCGCTTCACGCATTCCGGGCCGTACTCGCGGTACGCTTCGAGTATGACCTCCGTGTCACCCGTCGAGCGGAACCGGTGCCCCTTCGCTTCAAGCTCCGCACGCAACTCCTTGAAGTTATAGACCTCACCGTTGTAGGTCATCGAGAATCGCCCGCTCGCGTCGGTCATCGGCATATGTCCTGCGGGGGAGAGGTCGATGATCTTTAGGCGCCGCGAGCCGAGGCCGACCGTCCGGTCGGAGGAAAGGAAGGTTCCGGCGTCGTCGGGCCCGCGGTGTATGAGCGTATCACGCATCGCACTGATGCTCGCCTCCGTTGCCCGGTTCGTGCCTCGATAATGGAATTCGCCACTTATACCGCACATAGGTTCTATTGTAGGGAGTTGCTCCTGTGCTTTCAATTGCATACAAAAACCCCGCCGATGAATGGCGGGGTCGTCTTTTGCATCACTTTGTGCCGTTTCCGTTCATGAGCCCGCGGGCGCCGAACGTGACGAAGTAGAGGATGAGGTCGCTGCCTCGCATCGTCGTTCGCTTGATCTCCCCGATAGGAACCTTGCGGGAGAGGAATGTGAATGCGATCGGCCAACCATTGAATTCCATCACGTACGCCCACTCGGTATCCTCGCTTCGTAGGATACCAACGGCGCGTGTTCCGTTCGGAGCGATCTCCCACTCGACAAGCGGGTCGTCGAGGAGCGGCTTCGGGATGCGTTTCAGCATCCAGTGAATGAGGAAGTCTCGTTTCGTGACGAGGTCAGCAACAATGCCGACCGCAATGATGTTCAGTATGCCGATACCGACCTGCCCGAGCCAGTTATCTGTGAAGAACGTTCCGGGCTCGAGGAAAAGGACGAGCGCCGATTTCCCCCCAATAAGAATGGGATACGCGAGTGCGACCCCGATACTGACAATGGCCCCATACTTCAGTACTCGCTTCAGGTACGCGGTAAGTCCGTTCATGTAGCCCCTCCAGTACGTTTTTAAGTGCGGATATTCTTCCTGCAGGGTAGCAGGGGTTCCTGGAATACACAAGACAACCTAGTTCTTGAATGAGGTTGCGAGCGCGCGAGCCTCCGAAAGGACGTGCTCGCGGAAGAAGACGAGTGCCCCAAAGTAGATGAGCCCCGAGATGATGATGGTCGCGACAACATGGAGACCAAGCGCATTCAGGATAAATGCACACACGCCCATTACGATGCCGGCGCCGATGATCTTCGTGAGATGCACGAGAATCTTGAAGTGCACAACCTTTTTAATGACGTTCATGATGAATCCATTGTTCAGTATCTGCGCAACGATCGTCGCGAGAGCGGCTCCCGCAATGCCGAGCACGGGAATGAGGAGCGCATTGAAAACGATATTACTCGTGCTTCCGAGGATAATTCCCCAGACGACGTTCTTCTGCTTGTTGTACGCGAGGATAAGATTACCAAGGAGCGTTCCAGGAAAAATGATGAGTGGTGTCAGGATGAGGAGCATAAAAGCCGAGACGGCAGGTGCGTACTCGGCGCCATAGAGGAAAGTGATGATCGGTGCTGCAAGTACGACGCCGCCGATAGCTATTGGGATCGCAAGCATAAGGACAGCGGACATTGCCCGCTCAATAAGCACACGTACCTCGTCATGTCGTCCTTGCCCCGCGAGGCGAGCGAGGACGGGGAATATCGCGCTCGAGAGGATCGTTGGGAGGACGTACAGCACGACAATGATCTTCTGTGCGGCAGAGTAGAACCCGATCTCCTCTGGGGTCCGCCACCAGCCGAGCATGATCATGTCGGTGTTCAGCATGAACGTCCCAAGGACGCCGAGGAGGGCGAATGGAAGCGCTGCAGTAATGAGGGGCTTGATGAGTTCTGGCCGGAAGTTCGCAACAACACCATGAAACTCGTTCCGAAGAACATATATCGCTACGACCGCGCCGACACCTCCGGCAAATGCGTATATCATGGTGAGCGAATACGCGGTCGCTGAAACGGAAAGGATAGCGAATCCTGCTGCAGTGATCGCGATGTTCGTAATAGTATTCACGAACGCCTCAACCTCCATCTTTTCGAGCGCTCGGAGGAATGAATTCCCGAATTCTCGGATGCCGTCAAAGACGGTAAGGAGAGCAATGAAAGGGATGAGCGCTCGTGCTGCCTCGATCTTTGAGAAAAAAGGCGCCACGAAAACAACGAGCGCTGTGGTTAAAATAAGGAGTCCGAGTTTTATCCAGAATGCAGTCGCGAAATAGTGCGAGCGTTCCGCTGGTTTCTGAGACGCTTCGCGCGTCAGGATGTTGTTGATACTGACATCAGCGAATATCGTGAAGAATGCTGCGAGCCCCAGTGCGTACGAGAAGATACCGTAGTCCGCGGCTCCGAGAACGCGTGCGGCATAGATAATGACCGCGGCGCGGATGAGCCGCCCGGCAAGCTGGCCGAAGGAGAGCCAGAACATGTTCTTGAAGACCGTCTGCCTCGTATTCCGATTCTCGAGGAAAAGCCGCTTGAGTGTCGTGAACATACAGTTAGTGGGAGGAGAAGAAGTAGCGGATAGTCCGAATGATGATGAGTGTATCGAGGAAGACCGACCGGTTCTTGATGTAGTAGATGTCGTACTTCAGTTTCTCGTACGCCTCCTCGAGCGATACCGATGGGCGGAAATTTATCTGCGCCCATCCCGTGAGCCCCGGTTTCACCGCATGGCGGAGGTCGTAGTAGGGAAGCGTACGGTACGTTGCAACGAGCGGCACGCTTTCCGGTCGGGGTCCGGTCACCGAGATGTCGCCCTTCAGCACATTCCAAAGTTGCGGAAGCTCATTCAAGTGCGTGAAATTGAGTAAACGACCGATGCGAGTGAAGCGAGGATCGTTCTGCATGGTTACCGGGGATCCGTTATGTCCGGTCACCATGACGCGGAACTTGACCAACGTGAACGGGGTCCCGTTCTTTCCGATACGTTCCTGGCGAAAGATAATGGGGCCTGGAGAGGAGAGCGCAACAGCGGCTGCGATGACAAGAAAGAACGGGGAGAAGATAACGAGCGTGATACACGCGACCGCGATATCGATGAGGCGCTTTGCCGGGTCGTAGAATGAATGGCGCGTCGAAATGTTCTGGATGAACCACGACTCATCGAGCGCATCGAGTGGCGTCCGTTCAAAGATAAGCTCGTAGAAGTCGGAAAGTTGGATGATGGATATCTCGAGGGGGAGGAGTCGATAGACCGTCGAGAGAATGCCGGAGTTCTTCGTGATGGAATTCGGGACGACGACCGCTGTTGCGCCCGCAGCCCGGACCGCATCGGTGAGTTTCACGTAAAGATCCGAGGCTTCCTCTCGTACCCATGTTGTGACGCGATACCCGGTGTGGGGGTTCTCGGCGAGGTACGCGACGAGTTCCGCTGCTTGTGGTGAGTCTCCGAGGAGCACGATATTCTCTGCGCCGGCAGCGAACCTGGTTCGGGTGACTGCCCGCCATGCCGTGCCGATCACAAAGAAGACAACACCCAGAATGAGAAGGTTCGTTTTCGGCGTGAGGACAAAGAAATCACCGAAGAGGTAGAGCGCGATCATCGAGAGCGACCCAGCGATGGCAATGGCGATCGCGAGCGAGGTCGCTATTGCGGTGTTCGAGCGGAGTGTCGCCGGACGATAGAGGTCAGCGAGGTAGAGCACGAGGAGCCAGAGAACGAAGATGGCCGAGAACGGCCCTACGTGGACCGAGAACGACGCGAGCGCTTCGTCGGAGCCGTACCGAACGAGGAGCGCGATGCCAAGCGAGAGGTAGAGTGCTGCTACGTCGCCCGCAAGGAGAAATACCTTCTTGAACCAGGACATTTTTCACATTCAATGGTACCGCAGGATACCCGAAATTACCATTGATGACGTATGACGCTGATTTGTACGTCGCCCGCCCTTCGACGGAGCTCAGGGCAAGCCCCGTGAAGCTCTCACGTCTGCTTTTTTTGGCCCGCCCTTCGACGGAACTCAGGGCAAGCCCCGTGGAGCTCTCGTATGAGAGCTTTTTACGGGGTTGACTCCCTACGGTCATGACCTAAAATTGAACTACTATGGAACAAACAGAAAAGAAACGCGATGTCCTGCTCCCCGCGAGCATTCTTATCGCAGCGCTCCTCGTGTCCGTTTCGCTCGTGTACAACGCGGGAAAGAAAGTTGACCCGGCCGCCGCGGAGAATCCGACCGGAGGCACGAACGAACCGACCGGTATCACGCCGTCGCCCGTGAACATGAAGCCCGTTTCGGCCGATGACCATATTTTTGGCGATCCGAATGCGCCAGTGAAGATAGTCGAATACTCCGATCTCGAGTGCCCGTTCTGCAAACGGTTCCACTACACGCTCCAACAGGCGGTGTCCGCGTACAACGGGAAAGTTGCGTGGGTGTACCGACACTCTCCGATAGACCAGCTGCATCCCAAAGCACGAAAGGAAGCGGAAGCGACCGAGTGCGCCGCCGAACAGGGAGGGAATGAGGCGTTCTGGAAATACATGGACCGGATGATGGAACTTACGCCCTCGAATAATGGGCTCGACCCGGCATTGCTTCCGAAGATCGCAACAGACATTGGCCTCGATGCGACGAAGCTCTCGGCGTGTCTCACGGCGGGGACGTACGCTGCAAAAGTTGAAGCGCAGCGAGTGGACGCAGAGGCAGCGGGCGGTGGGGGGACCCCGTACTCGATCGTTTTGAACGAAAGCACGAAGAAATCGTTCGTCATACCGGGCGCGTATCCGTTCACATCGAACACGCAAGGTGAACCGACGGTAAAGGCGGTGCTCGATGCGGCGCTAGAATAGGAGCTAGGAGTTAGGAACTAGGAGCATAGAGTTAGGGGATCATCGAATTATTCGCGTTCTGATCCCACGATGTAACATTCAATACAATGAAGTGGAATCACTGGGTCATACTCGGGTGTGCTGCGTGGCTCATTGTGTCGCCATGGGTACTTGGTTTTTCGGCGATCGACCTTGCGCTCTGGAATAACATTCTCCTCGGGTGTCTGGTCGCTATCTTCGCTCTTTGGAACCTAACGCCCCCGCAACCCTAGTCCCTGGATCCTAGCTCCTAAATCCTATTCCCTATGTTGTACGACCTCATCATCATCGGCGGTGGACCTGCTGGCATCGCTGCCGGTATCTACGCCGCACGAAAGCGCCTCAACACCGCGATCATCACCGATTCGTTCGGGGGACAATCGCTCGTTTCAGCGGACATTCAGAACTGGATCGGAACACCATCGATCTCGGGCTTCGATCTTGCGAAGTCACTCGAGGGGCATCTCCGGGCACAAGATGGGGTTACTATCGTCGATAACGACCTTGTCGATGCCGTGGCGAACATTTCGGAGAGCACCGAGCAGGCGAGTGGAGGAAGGTTCCATCTCCGCACGAAGAAAGGAGTAGAGTTCTATACGAAGACGCTCCTCATCACATCAGGGAGCAGGCACCGCAGGCTCGGTGTACCCGGAGAGGCGACATTCGAAGGGAAGGGGGTCGTTTTCTGCGCGACGTGCGATGCTCCGCTCTTCAAGGGGAAGACCGTCGTGGTCGTTGGTGGAGGGAATTCCGGTCTCGAAGCGGTCGTCGATCTCATTCCGTACGCAGCGGCAATATACCTCCTCCACCACGGGAGCGCGCTCAAGGGCGATCCGCTGACGCAGGAAAAGATCCGAAGCAATAAAAAGGTCACCGTGATACTCCGTGGCGAGACCGAGGCCATACTCGGTGGGGGTGCGGTCGAGGGGATACAGTACCGCGATCGCGAGACGGGCGAACAGACAACGCTCACGGTGGACGGGGTCTTTGTGGAGATCGGCTCGGTACCGAATAGTGAGGTCGTGAAGGACCTCGTGAAGCGGAATGATTTCGGGGAGATACTCGTTGACCATCGGTCGCAGCGGACGTCGGCCGAAGGCATATGGGCAGCGGGTGACGTGTCGGATGTTCGCTACAAGCAGAACAACATATCGGTCGGTGATGCCGTCAAGGCGGTCCTCAATATATACGATTCACTGAAGTCGATGTAGGGGACCCACGCAGAAGTCGTGTGGTATACTAAAGATATGAAAAATATGAACCGAGCACTCATTGGTATTATCATCGTTCTCGTGGTGGTTCTCGTCGCGCTCGTCGGGTGGCGTGAATGGGCGGGGCCTACGACGTTCACGGCAATGTACCTGCGGACCGGCGACCTCTACTTCGGCCGTCTCGTCCATTTCCCGCATTACGGCTTGAAGCAGGTGTACCTTCTCCAGGTGAACAACGAGAACACCGAGAACCCACTGAGCGTGCAGCGTTTTGCGAACGTGTTCTGGGGTCCGGATGATTTCTTGAGCATCAATCGTGATGAGGTCGTGTGGACAACAACACTCACGAGCGAGAGTCAGCTTTTGAAGCTCATTCGGGAGAATCCGTCTCTCACGTCCCAAGCCCCGCAGCAGAACCCCGCCGTGCAAACGCCGCAGCAGGAAGTGACCGAGCCGACCCCGCTCCCCGACGCGAACACCGAACAGTAACGACCCGAAAGACCGGTCGCCTCAAGCGACCGGTTTTTGTTTTCGCGCTCGGGTGCCGTCTTCTGGTATGATGAATGTATGGAGGGGATAGAAGAGAAGAAACGAAGAGGGCAAGCACCGAAAAGTTTCACCTCGGGGCAGGCAACACTCTCGTTCATCCTCCTCGTGGGAGGGATCGTGCTCGAGGTCGCTATAGCCGGCTCCTTCGCAACGTACTTTTTGAGCGCATCAGGACTCGGCGAACGTCTCTCGGCCCGGGCATTCACGACCGCAGAAGCGGGGATACGGGACGCACAGATGCGGATCGTTCGCGATAAAGAGTTCGCGCAATCCGGGCCCGTGACCTACTCGATCGGCGTTGGTATCGATGGGGTCTCGGTGGTCGTGAGTCGCGACACGTCGAATGCAACGAGTTACGTTTTTACCGCAACATCGACCGGGACAGCAGTGAATCGGAGCCGCCGACTCGTCGCGATCATGGTCGTGAACCGAGAAACGGGTCTCGCACAGCTGCAGTCGATGCAGGAAGTTCCCTTCTAATAATCTACTATGTTCTCAATGAATACGATCGCATATTTTCTCGAACGATTGAGTTCCCGGCCGGTGATCGGCGGGTTCCAGATCGCCGACTCCTCCCTCTCTTTCGTTGGTGGCGCGAACGGAGAGCACCCGGTCTCACTCCGGTTGCCCCCGGGTATCCTTGAAGAGGGGAAGATCGTCGATCGTGACCGATTCCGTGAGCTCCTTGGCCAGTTCCGTTCGATGGTCGAGTCGGAGGACCATACTCGCGCGATATCGGTCATTGTGACACTTCCCGCCGCGGTCGTTTTTACGCAGAGCTTCTCCGTTCCGAACGTCGGGCGCGCCAGGATCGAAGAATCGGTTGAGTTGAATCTTCAGATGATATCCCCGCTCCCCCGTGGTGGCGCGTACATGGGAGCGCAGCGTATCGCGGAGAATTCCGAACGGTGTGAGTTCTTGGGCGCATTCGCAGAGAAGAAGTACGTCGATGAGATGAAGGGGCTCCTCGAGGAGGCCCACTTCAATGCGGTCGCATTCGAGTTCCCCGGGCTCGCGCTCACGCGCCTCGTTGAAACACTCTTCCAATCCGCGGTCTCTTCAATGCTCGTCTTCTACCTCTCGAGTGATGGATTGAACCTGCTCCTCTGCAGACACGGTTCCCTCTACTTTGATTATTTCCGCTCGTGGCACTCGATCCAAGGTGATAGTCGGGAGATATCGCGCACGGTGTTCGATGAGGTCGTCGCACAAGAGATGCAGAAGGTCATTAATTTCACTTTGAGCCGTTTTCAGGAGATACCCGAGCAGGTCCTCCTTATCGCGCCTGGGTTCGAGCAGGAACTTCAGACGTTCATTCGTGATCGATTCGGCCTCACGGTATCCGTTCCCGATTTCAAATACCCCTCTCTTGAGCCCGCGTGGTACGTCGCACTCGGGTCAGCGCTCCGTGGTGCAGCGGATCGGAGTGCCGACGAAGCGATCACGCTTGCTCCCGTGAGTTCAAGTGAACTGTTCTACGAGGAACAGCTCATCGGGTTCATCGATCTCTGGCGGAACATCGCCGGTGCGGTGCTCCTCCTCTTCCTTCTCTTGTTCTTCGGGACGGCATCACTCCTTTCGAACCAGGCAGAGCTCCTCAATAGCCAACTTTCTTTCTTCACGGACGAGGGACAGCGCCAGAAACTCGATGTACTCGAGGCCGATGCGGCGCGCTTCAATGCGCTCGTCACGACCATCACCGAGGTTCGGGCATCCGGGCAAGAGTCGTCGCTCTTCCTCGATCGATTGAAGGAACTCACGCTCCGTGACCGCATTACGATCGTTTCGTTCCGCATCTCGGGGTTTAGTGAGAAGATCGAGCTCGCTGCGCGGGCGGTGGACTACGAGTCCGTGCTTAAATTCAAACAAACCCTCCTCGGCGAGAAGGATTTCTCGAGCGTTGAACTCCCGCTCTCTCGTATCGCGACGAACGAGGATAACTCGGTCTCGTTCACGATATCGTTCACGTTCACTCCGGCGCCTACCTCGCTGTAGGGGAGTGAGAAAGTGCGGCAGCAATAGCGGCGTACGCGGCGGTAAGGAGCGCCGCTTTTTTTCCGCTCGGGCGAGCGAGAACGAAGGCTCCCGCTTTTTGGCGCGCCCCCGAACGTTCGGGTGGGCGAATACCGACACGAATGCGCCAGAAATCCTTGGTTCCGAGCGTTGCGATGATGGATGCGACACCCTTATGGCCCGCCGCTCCTCGTCCGAATTGCAATTTCCATGTACCGAGCGGTAGGTCGGAGTCGTCGTGTATCACAAGGAGATGGGATGAGGTGCGAAGAGAGAAGAATGTGAGCGCTTCCTTGGCGGCGCTTCCCGATTCGTTCATGAATGTCCGTGGCTTCACGACCGGAATACCTCCCAGGAGGCGAACAAAGGAGAACCGTTTTCCCCGGGGGCCGCGGAACGAGGTCCCTGCCGCGAGCACGTCGACCATGCTCCAGCCTACATTGTGGTATGTTCCCTCGTACTCATTCCCCGGATTTCCGAGCCCGACAATGAGCGAAACGTCGTTCAAGTTGAATTTTTTCTCCATTACCGTACAATTATCGCATAGTGTGCAGATTCGGGCTAATCGCCGTCTGCTCCTACCCTAATGAAACGATTCCTCTGGTCATTTTTCGAGATCGTGCAGACGGTCATTATCGCCGTTGTGGCGGTCTTTCTTGTACGGACATTCGTCGCGCAGCCATTCCTCGTGTCGGGCGCCAGCATGGAACCAACCTTCCATAATGGGAATTACCTTTTGATCGACGAGCTTGCCTACCGGTTCCGTGTACCGGAACGGGGAGAGGTCATCGTGTTCAAGTACCCGGGCGACCATAAGTCGTACTTCATCAAGCGGATCATCGGTTTGCCGGGTGAGCGCGTGGTCATCGAGGACGGGGCGGTCTCGGTCTATGGTGCAGGGGAGACGAAGGTGCTCGCCGAGAATTACCTCCCGCCGGGGGCCGCGAGCGGTCGCGCAGAGGTCACGCTCGAGGGTGACCAGTACTTTGTTATGGGCGATAATCGGAGCTTCAGTTACGATTCCCGTAATTGGGGACCGCTCAAACGGGATGAGATAGTCGGGCTCGTTCGCTTCCGACTCTGGCCGGTCAACGAGGTGATGGCATTCACGCCCCCGACGTACTAGAGAACATTCACCTATGGCACCACGATCGAACAAACAAAAGGGAGGAAAGAAAAAGGACGCGAAGGCGTCCTTATTCCAGTCGGTTCCCGGAATGGCGGACATCTTTCCGTCCGATGCCGGCGTATGGCGGGCGCTCCGCGATGCTGCAGAAGCGGTCGCTGAACTCCATGATTTTCGAAGGATCGAGACGCCGGTCGTGGAACCCTTGGCGAACATCGAATCCGCGCTCGGGAGTGCGACGCTCGGTGACACATCGCTCTACCTCGTGAAGGTGAAGGGTCAGCGACTCGCGCTCCGTGCAGAGAGCACGGTCGGTACCCTGCGGAGCTACCTTGAGCATCACCTTGGGTACGTCGCGTCCCCGTTCAAGGCGTGGACCGAGACACCGATCTTCCGATGGACCCCTGCGCGTGCGAACCAACCGCACCTCTCGCACGAATTCGCCTTCTCCGTTATCGGTGATAGCGATCCCGTGTACGATATCGAGACAATTCTCGTGCTCTTCGAGTTCCTGCGTGAGCTGAAGTTCAAGGACCTCAAGTTGTCCGTGAACACACTCGGGTGTCGTGTGTGTCGCTCGAACTACAAGGAGAAGCTGAAGGCCTACTATCAATCACGTCGCTCGAAACTTTGTCGTCAGTGCGCGGGATGGTCCGACCGGAATCCCTGGCACGTTTTCTCGTGCGAAACTCCCGCGTGCCGCGAAATGCGCGCCGAAGCGCCCATTGTTCTTGACTACCTTTGCCAGAACTGCAACAATCATTTCAAGGCGGTTCTTGAACTTATCGAAGAAAGCGGCATCATCTACGAGCCGAACCCGTACCTCCTTGCTGACACGGACTACTACAACCGGTTGGCATTCGAGATATCGGTTGCTGGCTTTCCGAAGGCCATCGCGTCGGGGGGTCGATTCGACTACCTTTCCGAGGCGCTCCACGGACGGATGATCCCTGCGGTCGGCGGCGCGATACGCGTCGAAGCGACACTCGCTGCGCTCAAGGCGCTCAATATCCAGCCCCGCATGAAGGAGAAGCCGCGCGTGTTCTTCATTGCGGTCGGTGAGCAGGCAAAGAAGGTCGGCGTACGACTCATCGGGGAGCTCCGCGGGTCGGGGATAGCGGTTTCCGAGGTGTTCGGGAAGAAGTCGATAAAGGCGCAACTGAAGGTCGCGGAGAAGATACGGTCGCCGCTCGTACTCCTCGTCGGACAGAAAGAGGCATTCGAGGGAACGGTCATTGCCCGTGATATGCGGACGGGAGCCCAGGAGACGGTTGTTGCGATATCACTTGTCGAAGAGGTACGGAGGCGATTGAAGTAAAAGGAAAACATACCATGCCCATACATTTACAGAAAAAGGAAGGCGAGAATATGAACGCCTTCATCTATCGGTTCAATAAGAAGGTCCAACACAGCGGACTCATGAAGGAGTCAAGGAAGCGCCGGTTCCGTGCGCGCACGGTGAATCGGGGAAAGCGCCGGAAAGCGACGCTCTACCGCCTGGAGAAGCAGACGACCATTGCTCGTCAGCGGAAGCTCGGGAATAGCTAGTACGAACACTATGAGCGGCACACTACTCGAGACGATCAATGCGGATCTGAAGGCAGCGATGAAGAGCGGCGACGCCGCCCGCTTAGGAACACTCCGTATGCTCGCTGCGGCCATCCATAACCGCGAGATCGAGAAGCACGGGAAAGGAGGGCTCACCGCGGACGATGTCCTCGATGTCGCCCAAAAGGAAGCAAAGAAGCGGAAGGAGTCCATTCAACTTTTCATGCAAGGTGGACGGCCGGATCTCGCTGCAACGGAAACAGCGGAACTTGCGATATTGAAGGTCTACCTCCCCGAGGAATTAGGCGAGGAAGAGGTGCGGAAGGTGGTTGCTGCAGCGATCAAGGCTACACAGCCACAGGGAGCGAAGGATTTCGGGAAGGTGATGGGGGCGGCCATGAAAGAACTGAAGGGACGAGCCGACTCCACGCTCGTGACAGCACTCATAAAAGAAGCGCTTTCCTCCTGACGTGCCCCGGTCTCCGCGCCACATGACCACACGTACGAACCGGCATTCTCCGGTCCTCGTCGAGACTCCTTCGGGACGCTGGGCAAAGGAGAAAAAGCTCCTCGTCCGTTTTCTCTCCGACGTACTGGCGCTCGTTGCGCCGAAGGCGTCGGTCGATGTTTTTCTCGTCTCATCAAAGCAGATACATGAACTGAATCGCGCGTTCCTGAAACGTGACCGCCCGACGACCGTGTTGAGCTTCGAGGCAACGGACGGGTTTCCGTCCGAGGGAGGGGGACGAGCGCTCGGCGAGGTGTACCTTGCGCCCACGGTCATCGTAGCGCGGGGAATGGACCTCCGGGAGCTCGCACTCCACGGATCCCTCCACCTTCTCGGATACACCCACGACGGAAAACGTGATACGATAGAGATGGAAAGGCGGGAGAAGAAGATCTTGGAGGAGCTCGGCTTTTAATATTCGGGACATTCGGTAGTTTGCTCGCCGAATGGTTTGGCTCTTCGTTCCTGACTCCTCGCCCCTATCCCTATGGCTTCATTCGTTACCGGCTTTGACATCGGCTCCTCGTCCGTAAAGGGCGTGGTTTGTACACGAAAAAAGGACGGCACACTCGCCGTCCTTTCGGCATTCTCGCAACCATCCGCAGGGATACGGAAGGGCGTGATGGTCGACGTTGAAGAAGCGACGTGCGTGCTCCGCGACACCGTTCTCGATGTCGAAAAAGTATCGCGTCGCGCGATGCATAACACGTTCGTGAATGTTTCGAGTGAGCACAGCCGCGCGCGTATCTCTCGCGGTATCGCAGCCGTCGCACGCGCCGATCAGGTCATCCAGCAGGACGATGTTGACCGCGTTCTCCAAGCGTCAAAGGCAGTGAAGCTCGCTCCGAATTACCTCGTCCTTCACAATATCACGCGCGAGTTCTTCGTCGACGATGTCGGCGATATCTCGGACCCGGTCGGTATGCTCGGGAGCCGTCTCGAAGTTTCAACGCTCATCGTTGAGGCGTTCGCACCGCAAGTGAATCTGCTCGTGAAGAATCTTGAGCGTGTCGGTATCCGCGTGGGTGGCCTCATCTTCAATCCGCTCGCTGCTGCGCGTGCGGTGCTCACGAAGCGGCAGAAGGACCTCGGCGTTCTCATGATCGATATCGGGTTCGGTACGACGACCATGGCGATCTTCGAGGAGAATAAAGTGCTCCACACGAAGTGCCTACCCATCGGCTCGGGGCATATTACGAGCGATATCGCGATCGGCCTGAAGATATCATTCGATGCGGCAGAGAAACTGAAGGTACGGTTCGGGTGCGCGCTCGCGAAGGAGATATCGAGGAAGGAGACCGTGAAGCTCGCGGAAGTGGAGACGGGGAATACCGGTGAAGTGCCGCGGCGGTTCATCGCAGAGATCATTGAGGCGCGACTCCAGGAAGTACTCGAGCTCATTCAGAGCGAACTGAAGAGCGTGGGACGCGCGGTGCAGCTCCCGGCAGGTATTGTGGTGACGGGCGCCGGCGCGAAACTCCCCGGTATCGCAGAACTCGTGAAACAAGAGCTGAAATTGACGGCACAGATAGGGTTCCCGATACTCTCCGGGTTCGAGATACAGAATCCCGCGCACCAGGAGCTCATGGATGATCCCGCGTTCTCGACGGCCGTTGGGCTCGCGCTCTGGGGGAACGCGGAAGGAGGGAGACCGCACGAAGGTATCGGCATGGTCATGCAGCTCCTCAAGAACTTGATGCCGTGAGCAGTGGTGGTATACTCAACTGCAATCAACCATGCGTAGAAAAAAGACAACGCGGAAGAAGAACGCATTAACGCAGCCCATGGGCGTTACGCGACCAACGCGCCGCGTGAAAGATGGCGGCGCTGTTATTAAGGTCGTCGGTATCGGTGGTGGCGGTGGGAATGCCGTGACGCGAATGATGGAGAGTGAGCGGATGCGCGGCGTTGAGTTCATCGCGGTGAACACCGACGCGCAGGACCTGAATCACGCGCTCGCACACCAGAAGATCTACGTCGGTAAAGCGCTCACGCACGGACTCGGTGCGGGGATGAACCCCGAGATCGGAAAACAAGCAGCAGAGGAGAATCGCTCGGAGATCGGTGAAGCGCTCCAAGGCGCCGACATCGTGTTCGTGACCGCGGGACTCGGCGGCGGCACCGGCTCGGGTGGTATCCCGGTGGTCGCGGAGATCGCGCGCGAGAAGGGTATCCTCACGGTCGCGATCGTCACAAAGCCGTTCACATTCGAAGGAGCACAGCGTATGGCCATCGCACAGGATGCCCTCGCTCGTCTCCGTGAGAAAGTCGATGCGCTCGTGGTCATCCCGAATGACCGCGTTTTTTCCATCATTGATAAGGACACGCCGGCGGTCAAAGCGTTCAGTTACATCGACGAGGTATTGAAGAACGGCGTGAAGGCGCTCTCCGAGCTCATTAATGTCCCGGGTATCATCAACGTGGACTTTGCGGATATCGCCACAACGCTTCGTGATGCAGGTACCACGCTCATTGGTATCGGTGTCGCGTCGGGGCAGGATAGGGGTGTGAAAGCGGTGAATGCCGCACTGAACTCCCCACTCCTTGAGCTGTCCGTTGATGGCGCGCGTGGGGTCCTCTTCTCCGTTGCCGGCGGCCGCGACATCAAGATGAGCGAGATACACGACATTGCGAAAGCGGTCTCGGCGAACCTCGATGCGAATGCCCGGGTCATATTCGGCGCGTACTACGACAGGGGTCTGAAGGACAAGAGCATCAAGGTGACGGTCATTGCGACCGGGTTCTCGGGCGTTTTCACGCAGCGCTTGCCGGAACCCTCCCTCTTCATGGTCCCGGAATCCACAGAGAAGCCGGGTATACCCGAAGCTTCCGCGAAACCAAAGGCCCCGGGGACCAAGGAACGGAATCCGAAGACACAAGAGGAGCAGTCGGAAGCGTGGGATATCCCGACCTTCCTCCGAAAGAAGAAAGGGAAGTAGGAGACCCTCCACCTCCCCCTCGTTTTACGACGAGGGGGATTTTGTTCGTACGCGCGAGCGTCTCGTGCATAGACAAGCGTGTTCCCGCGTGGTCTTTCGGTCACTTATCCACATTTTTCTGTTGCACGCGAGCATCTACAATAAGGGGGTCGTACAGAAAATTATTTTAAAACACTCTCGTATGGGATTCACACAAGTTCGGAAGCGTGATGGGGCGATCTTGCCGTTCGATGTATCGCGTATTGCCGCCGCGGTCCTCAAAGCGATGCGTGCGGTGAACGAAGGGGAAGAGAAGGACGCCGCGAAGGTGGCAGAGAACGTCGTTCGGACGCTCGGAAAAGCATTTCCATCCGATCACGTCCTCGGTATCGAGGAGATACAGGACCACGTTGAGCAGCAGCTCATTCTTTTGGACTACGCGAAGGCCGCGAAGGAGTACATTCTTTACCGACAGGAGCGCGCGAAGCTGCGCGAGGTGCGGCGACTCATCCCGGAGAACGTGAAGAAGCTCGTCGAGGAGAGCAAGCAGTACTTCCGGAACCCGCTCGGAGAGTTCGTGTACTACCGTTCGTACTCGCGATGGCTCGATGGAGAGGGACGGAGAGAAACGTGGGTCGAGAGCGTCGACCGGTACATGGCGTTCATGCGCGAGAAGCTCGGCAATAAGCTCACGGATGGAGAGTACGCGGAGGTGCGCGACGCGATACTGCGGCAGGAAGCGATGCCGTCGATGCGTCTCCTCTGGAGTGCGGGTGCGGCAGCGCGGAAGACGAACGTGACCGGGTACAATTGTTCGTTCGTTGCGCCGACGAAGCCGGAGGACTTCGGCGAGATCATGTACCTCTCGATGTGCGGTGCCGGTGTCGGATTCTCCGTCGAACAGCAGACGGTACAGATGCTCCCGCAGATAAAACCGCAGACCGGGAAGAAGCTCGACGTGCATGTTATCGAGGACAGCAAGGAGGGATGGGCGAACGCGCTCGTCACGGGACTCAAAACCTGGTTCGACGGAAAGGATATCTCGTTCGATTTCTCGCAGCTGCGGCCGCAGGGAGCGCGTCTCTACACAATGGGCGGCAAGAGTTCAGGGCCGGGACCGCTGCGGTCCGTGCTCGAATTCTCCCGGCGGAAGATACTCGCGAAGCAGGGGCGCCGCCTCTCTCCCATCGACGTGCACGACCTCGTGTGCAAGATCGGCGAAGTGGTGGTGATGGGAGGTGTTCGCCGCACCGCGCTCATTTCGCTCTCGGACCTCGACGAAGAGGATATGCGTCATGCGAAGACCGGACAGTTCTACCTTACGGAACCCCAGCGGGCCATGGCGAACAATTCGGCGGTGTACACCGAGAAACCGCCGGCGTCCGTGTTCTTGGATGAGTGGATCGCGCTCGCGAAGAGTGGAACGGGGGAACGAGGTATCTTCAATCGCGGCGGGCTTGAGAAACAGGTTCCCGCGAGGCGATGGAAGGTTTTCAAAAAACACGCCCAAACCTCGGGCTCGAACCCGTGCGGCGAGATCATCCTTCGCTCGAAGCAGTTCTGTAACCTCACGGAGGTAGTGGCCCGTGCCGAGGATACCGAGGAAACGCTCATGAAAAAAGTGAGGATTGCCGCCATTTTAGGGACCTACCAGTCCTCGCTCACTGATTTCCCCTTCCTTTCCAAGGAGTGGGAGAAGAACTGCGAGGAGGAGCGCCTGCTCGGCATCTCCATCACGGGTCAGTGGGATTGCCCCATTGTGCGTAATGCCGAGATGCTCCGGAAGATGCGTGACCGGGCTGTTGCGGTGAATGCGGAATACGCGGAGAAGATCGGTATCAATCCATCGACCGCGGTCACATGTGTGAAGCCCTCGGGGACCGTTTCCCAGCTCGTTGACGCCGCATCGGGCCTCCACCCGCGTCACGCGCCCTACTACATTCGCCGTATCCGTATCGCTGCATCCGACGGACTTTTCCAGATGCTCCGTGACCAGAAGGTCCCGTACTACCCGGAGGTTGGTCAGCGCGGTGACGGAGTGACGACGTACGTCATTGAGTTCCCGGTGAAGGCGCCATCCGGTTCGGTGTTTCGCAACGACCTCTCGGCACTCGAACAGCTCGAGTACTGGAAGCTCGTGAAAGAGAATTACACGGAGCACAACCCGTCCATCACCATCTCGGTCGGCGACAATGAATGGATCGGTGTTGCGAACTGGGTGTACGAGCACTGGGATCTCATCGGGGGACTCTCCTTCCTTCCGCGCGCGGACCACGTCTACGCTTTGGCTCCGTACGAGGAGATAACGAAGGAACGCTACGAGGAGATGGCGAAGGACTTCCCAGCCGTCGATTTCTCCCAGATCCTTCTCTACGAGCGCGACGACGAAACGCAGGGCGCGAAAGAGCTCGCGTGCGTCGGCGGTACATGTGAGATTCACGCGTAGCGTGAGACGGGGATACGTAAACGAATGACTAAAGGACCGCCTGACGGCGGTCCTTTATTGAAAAACGAGCGAGGAGTGGTATTGTATGAGCACGCCCCGGTAGCTCAGCCTGGTAGAGCAACTGCCTTTTAAGCAGACGGTCGAAGGTTCAAATCCTTCCCGGGGCACCAAAATAGATCCAAATAATTTTTCTATGGAGAAACTACCAATTGGAGAACGGCCTGAGCCAAAGATCGTCGGAAGCGGCTCTCCCGAGGCAAAGGAAGCCGCTCGCCTGAAGATCGTCGAACGCTTTGGGAAGGACCAGTTCACCCAATTCAACGAAAAAGAATTGGCGGAGCTTAAGGCAGAGGAGCGTGAGAAGAACGACGAAGAAAGGGAAAACATTAGGGTCGCTAACGAGATCACGAATGAGATCCTTCGTGAGTTCGGACTGAAAGAGTTCGATGTTCCCCCTGAGAATATCCATTTCATTTTGGGGAAACTTTGGGAGCGACTATCCCTTGATGACGCCATAATGATCACTGCCCCCAAAAAGCAGGCTATTTTCGTGAAAGCTGATTATTCACCACAAGAGCGAGTGAGTAAAGCGCTCAGCTTGTTCCATGAGATGATCCACGCGAAAGGGCATATCTCCTTGGAGGTTGAAAGCGACAAAAGAAACGACCTCTATCGTTCCGGTCTTGTTGCGTATGCCAGCTATCAGAAAATCGATCGTTCGGGCTATGCAGTCTGGTTCGATGGACTAAACGAGGCCGTGGTAAGCCAGATCGAGACGATGTATGCCGACCGCGTACTGAATGGCAATCCATTCTTACGGGACCAGGTGGAATACCTTTGTTCCGAAGAGGCGAGGAAAATGAAAGACGATTATGCGAAGGAGCATGACGTCGATCCGTCCGAGATCAATTGGATCGGTCGCGATGGGGAGGAGAGCGAAGTACATGAGCAGAGTTATCGCAGGCAACGGGAGGTTTTGAATTATGTCGTCGACCAGATCTATGCCGATGGCGGTTTCGCTTCGCGGAGCGATGTCATGAGAGTGTTTTTCGGAGCGCATTTTAAGGACAGCATATTACCGATCGGCCGTCTTGTGGAAAAATCATTTGGGGCAGGAGCATTCGAATTTCTCGGGACAATGGAACGTAATCACAATTCGCCTTCGGTTGGTCGAGTGCTTGATTTCTTGATGTCGCGCCGGCGGGAACGATTAAGTTCGGGGATATCCCAGGAAAAATAAAGCAGCCATCACTGACGGCATCTTCGAAGAGCACTGGGTGGAGCGGCTTGCGTGCGGATGAACACCCTCCCTGTACGGACATTCGTGAGGGTTTACAGGGCCCTCGTTTTGTTTATACTGAATCCGTTCCCACACAAGGGAGCACCATTCCCCGGTAGCTCAATGGTAGAGCGCCTCGCTGTTAACGAGTGGGTTGTAGGTTCGAGTCCTACCCGGGGAGCCAAAACTAAAACCAGCGGCCTTGTGCCGCCGGTTTTAGTTTCTAGTTTTGCGGCAGGACTCGAACCGAAGGACCCCGTTTTTCATGAGTTATGCGATTAGAAAAACGGAGGATCTCGACCGAAGGGAGAGGCGAGTCCTACCCGGGGAGCAAACAATTAAACGAACGGCGGTTTTTTGTTTGCGAGCCGGGTAGGAGGGAAGGGGTCGGGGAGGGACGGGAAATGAGTCCCTCCCCGTGTAGGAGTCCGCCAACTGGCGGAATTCAGAACCGAGGGTTCGGAAGGAGCGAGCGAAGTGAGCGACCTACCCGGGGGAGCAAGTGATTGACAAAATAGTACGGAGGTGCTATAATTTAAACACCATCAACTTATGGTGGTCCTGGTCACAAGGCCTTGTGACACCCAGGACTTTTACAAGGAGGTTTGTATGTTGACCGAACAGAAGAAGGCAGAAATCTCGAGAAAACTGCTCAAGCGTTTCTTGAGAGAGAAGTTGTCCGGGATAGCGAACCTTCGTCGGGATCTCGGAAATGCCGCGAAGACGATCGATGAAAGCGTCGATGATCTTCAGGAGTTCGTGAAAGTGATCTACGGCGAGATCTTCGAAGAGATCATGGAAGAGAACTTCTCCTCCTCGAAGAAAGCAGCCGAGTAATAATATCGGAAAAGACTAAGGTTGAGCCTCGGCTCCCAAAAGGGTAATTGTACCTCCCTCATTTGAGGTAAGGGCAGAACAAGAACCTCTCCTCGTCTTTTCAGGTGCCCCGTTGTCTTAGGACGACGGGGCTTTTTATACAAACATCGGCATCGATTCCAATTCTTTCCTGATAGTTAGCTAGCTCAATGTACTGGGCCTATCTATCAGCGGGAGCCATTGACAGATAGCATATATTATGCTATCTTTTTTACAGACAGAGGAGCCCATTTCACAAAACCATACGGAGCGATTTATGAAATACGTACTGGAGTACAGCCCGTGTCCAGATCGCCTCACGATCCACCTCAATAGGTGCATCGCAACAAAGAGAACTCAGGTATTCGACACAGACGAGGGGGTGGACACATACCCACGGCCATCGTTCGTAAAAGACCTATTCAGAATCGACGGCGTCGTGGAGGTATTCGTCATGCCCTATGAGGTCACGCTCGTGAAGGGAACAGCATTTGATTGGGAAGCCATTATCCCAATTGCTCTCGCTCTCCTCAGCGTAACATTCGACAATGCGGGTACGTTGGAAGAGAAAGAAAAGCCAATTCGCTATACACCCGAAAACGAAGGCTCTCACTAAAACCCTCCGGATCTTGATTGAAAGAAGATAGAAAGCACTATGCCGCCCAAATGGGTGGCATATTTTTATCCAGAAACTGGGATTAGCCGAAGAACACCAGCTTCTGCTCGACGATCCTCCAGCTCAATGTTCTGAGCCTATTTACCAAAGGGAGCGCTTGACCGGATTGAATATAAGTGCTATTTTGTTTTTAGATCGTCTCAATAAAAACAAAAGAGGGCAGCATGATCCCTGAAGTTGAGAATTCGATTTTGGAAGCGATACTTACCGCTTCATTCCGGAAAAAGCCGATTCCTCTCAACGAGGCAGTGCGCCGATGGGGAGGTGGGTCGAGCTGGGAAGATCTCATTGATAGCGGAAGGATCTCCAGAGAGGATACGGTCCGCGTCACGAACCTCGGCCTCGAGTGGTACACGAGACGAAACCAGACTTCGTGCATGGTTCCGGACCGAGATACGCTTTGGAAGAAATTCCGTGAGCTCAGCGGGCGTTTAGCTGAGGATAGGAAGAAATTTCATGACTATCTCGCACAGTTCTCTGGCGAGAGAGTTACACCTCAATTCCTTGTTCTGATTGTCACAACGGGCCTGCGATCAAAGCCGTCTTGCGTTAACTTGAGTCGCTACGTCGATGCGATGGTCGACGATAGCCTGAATGGATGGATCGTTGCCCAGTACGGGAGATGCATTCTTGAGAACGTAGCACGGCTTCAAAAAGAAAGAGCGGGAAATATCGGATAGTAAAAGGCGCCACACGGTTAACGTGCGGCGCCCTTCTTGTTTATGGCTTCTTTTTGCTTCCACCCCCACCCAAGGTGGGGGCTACTGTTTTTGACAGGGCAGTGTTCGCATGCCACTCTTACTCTCAGTATCGCGAAGAAGAATCGTTCCGAATTGTATACCATGGAGGGCGCCATGAGCGTCATAGAATTCTCTGACCCCGAGGAGCAGCGGGCATACGAAAAGCGCAAGAAGAATTTCGGCATCGTTTACTGGATACTCGTTTCTATCCTTATCGGGTGCGGTGCGTATTTGCTGCTGTTTCGTTGAAGAAAGAATCAATCAGTTAAAGTCCCGATAATTGTCGGGGCTTTTCGTTTCTCCGCGGAACAATAGCTTCTTGTCTAGCGCTCTCAAAAAGTCGAAGGCCGCCTGATCCATCGGGGCGGTCTTTTTTGGCGCGCGACACGTCGTTCGCGCGCGGTTGTGGTATATTTTGTATATGAACATACGCAGGGTACTGTACTCCATTGGCGCGATGGCATTCGGTGTCTTCATGGTCGTGTACGGCGAATACGACGACAGTCCCGGGGGGCAGTTTCTCGGGCTCATCTCGTTCGTCGCCGGTGTGTTTGGCCTCGTGAAGAGCAGAAAGAAGAAGGACCCTGCGTGAACCGACGACATACTTGACGTTGCATAGACGGAACGGTACTGTATTTCCAGCTGTTCCTACATATTCACCAACCCCACAACCACCGGAGGTTCAATGAATAGTCTCGTGCTATTCTTCCTTGATGTGAAAACGTGGTTCTTCCTTGGTTTCGTCGCGTGCGTCCTGCTCTGGCTCTGCGACCATGAGGCCAGCAAGTCCGGGAAGAAGCTGGTTTTTCGGGGAAGCAGATCCATGAAGGAGCGTGGATGGGTGACGTCCGCTCTTGCTGTACTCCTCATGCCGATCTCGCTCCTTCTCGCGATCATCTGGCTCGGCCAGCTTGCTGTATCCGGGTCGGAGCAACAGAAACCGAAGCCCTGATCAGTAAGCTATTTCTCGAGGCGCCCCAAGCGCCTCGTTTTTATTGACAGCACCTCGAGAACGGGGTATTGTCTCCACAGTATTTTCAACGACCCACACGAACAACGAATGGAGGTGTCGTATGATGTCGAAACTCACGAGCGCGTTCGCGAAGACCTACGGGAACGACGACTCCCACAAAGAACGGGAGCCGGCCCAAGTATGGTTCGCGGATTGCCCCCTCGGATTGATGCTCTTCGTGGTCTTTTTCACGAAAGCGTGCCGGTGGGGGAGGTGCCTCGGATGCAACCTCCCGTCCCTCTCATCGAGCAAGGACGTGGCATTCGATGCGATTATGCGGCAGGTTGATACGCTCTACGCACGGAGGGATGTACGGAAGCGGCTCACGGAGATACGGAACATCGTCCTCTCGAACAACGGTTCGGTGTTCGACGAAGAGACCTTCTCCACGACCGCGCTCATCTACTTCCTCGCGAAGACGAACATGCTCGTGCCGAACCTCTCGCTCCTCACCATCGAAACGCGTCCGGAGTACGTCGAGATGTCGGAGCTCGACATGCTCGCACGGGCGATACGGGAAGGGAAGACGCCGACCGAGCTCGAGGTTGCCATCGGGATGGAGGCGTTCGACGACCGGATCCGGAACAAGGGGTTCATAAAGGGTCTCTCGTTCGGCGAGGTCGAGCGGCTCGCAGAGAAGCTCGCCCGCCACAGTTTCCGGTTGCGGGTATACTTCATGCAGAAGCCGGTCCCGGATATGTCCGACGAAGAAGCGGTGCGTGACATCCAGGATGGCATCGACTTCCTCGCGAAGCTCGCCGCACGGTACGACATTGCGGTCACGATGCACCTCAATCCGACCTACGTTGCGCACGGGACCGCGCTCGAGCGTGCGTTCCGCAATGGAACGTACATACCACCGAAGCTCTCGGATGTTGCCCGAGCCGCACGGTACGCGGATGGGAAGCGGGTCGGTGTGTACCTTGGTCTCTACGACGAGGGGCTCGCTGTTCCCGGCGGGTCGTTCATCCGGCCCGGAGAAGAGGAGGTTGTCGAGCGGCTCATGGCGTTCAATCGGACGACCGACTTCTCGTTGCTCTAGGGCGACAGTGTGATACCAGATACGCCCGCTCTCCGGAGCGGGTTTTTTGTTGGGCGATATTGACAAGGGGTCCAGTATCTTCTATAAGTATCGCAGCAATTTCGCATCTTCAATACTGCTACAAATCCACACACTCACACCACAACCAGAAAGGAGTACAGGATGCGGACACTTATTGTGTTCGTTCTTGCGCTGTGCATCGCGGTACCGAGTATCGCACTCGCCCAGCCGATCGACTACCTTACCCAGCAGCCGCTCGCTGACCGTGTGAAGGGCAGCCTGCAGCCGGTCTCGTCCGGTGACCTCTCGGCCCCCATCATCACGTGGGGTGCCGACGTACAGGAAATCCTTGGGAACGAAGAGGGTATCTTTGCTCGCGAGGGGATCCCGGTGAAGTTTTTCGTCGAGAATAACTTCGAGGCGCAGGTCGAGGCATGCATCGCGGGGAAGACCCCGTTCGTGCGCGGCACGATGGGTATGGTGAAGTCGGCCGCGGAGGCCTTCGAGCAGCGAGGCATCAAGCTCGTCGTCATCTACCAGTTCTCCTGGTCGCGTGGCGGCGACTGCATCGTTGTTCGTGACCGGGTGAAAACGGTGGCGGACATCAAGACCATCGCACTGCAGCTCTACGGCCCGCATATGGACTACGTGCTGAATATCATCACGAACGCCGGCAGGTCGCCGTCGAGCGTACAGTTCAAGTGGCTTGCGGACCTCTCCCTTCCCAAAGGGAAGCCGCCGACCATCACAAATCCCGTGAATGCGTTCGAGAATGATCCATCCATTGATGCGGTCCCGTGTATCTCGCCGGATGCTGCAATGCTCACGGATCCAAAAGAGGGCACCGTTCCGGGCTCTCGGATTCTCATGAGCACGCGGACGGCGTCGCGCATTATTGCGGACGTCTACGCGGTGCGGAGCGACTGGTACGAATCACACCGCGATGAAGTGGAGAAGTTCGTCGCGGCGTGCATGAAGAGCCAGGAAACGCTCACGGATCTCATGAAGGCGAAGGGGACGAAGTACGGCCAGACGCTCTCGAAGTCGGCGACGATGCTCTTCGATTCGCCGTCAGCAACGGCGGATGTCGAAGGGCTCCTCGGTGACTGCGAGCTCACAGGCTACAATGCCAACATGCAGTTCTTCACCGGCAAGGGGACGACCCGTACGTTCGCAACGCTTTCCTCCGAGATCCAGTCGGCGTTCACGAAGATCGGCCTCATCAAAGGGAGTGCCACGCTCGTGAACGGGAACATGGACTACGCAGCGCTCGCGAAGGGGCTGAAGTACGCAACCGGCGTCCCTGCCCCCGCGGCAGCGTTCAGCAAGGAGAAGGTCGAACGGTTCGTTGCCTCGAAGGTTTCCGGCGAGTCGAGCTCGTGGGCCGACGCGGGAACCATCTTCCAGACCGAGATATACTTCGATCCGAACCAGACCGACTTCGATGCGGCCGCATACGCGACCGATTTCGATGAGGCGCGGCGGAAGATCGAGACGCTCGGTGGCGCACTGGTCGTTGTCGAAGGCCACGCGGACCCGACCGGCATCGCGAAAGCGAAGTCAGGCGGACAGAACCCGGTGGTCATCGCACAGATGGAACAGGACGTGAAGAACAAGTCCTACCAGCGCGCGAAGGAGGTCCAGAAGAGCTTCATCGCCTACTGCAAGAAACGCGGCGTCACACTCGACGAATCGCGATTCACATCGGTCGGCATGGGCATCAAGGCGCCGAAGTACGCGATACCAAAGACCAAGGAGCAGTGGAACCAGAACCGCCGCGTCATCTTCCGCGTCATGTCGGTTGAAGGCGAATCAGACACGTTCGTACCATAAGGGAGGGGACCAATGAAGCGTTCATTCGCTTTTCTCGCTTTCCTCCTCGTGGTACTCGGTGTTGCCGGATGCGTGGAACAGAAGCCGGTGACCCCGCAGCAAGCGCAGGAGAACGTGGCACAGGTCGCAGCAACAGCCACCGAGATACCGCTCGATGAGAGCATGCCCGGGGCGAAAGTCGACCTCACGCCGAACTTCTACTTCATACTCGATGCCTCCGGCACGATGGGTTCCGGACTTCCCGGTGGTGGTGACCACGAATTCAGAACGAAGCTCGATGGCGCCAAGTGGGCCATCGGCGAGTTCGTGAAGAAGGTTCCCCAGGGAGCGAACCTCGGGCTCTTCGTCTTTGGAGACGACGGGTACGGGGAGGTGGTCCCGCTCTGTGCCGATCGGAAGCGCTTCCTCGATGCGGTCGCAAGCGTACAAAGTGGCGGGAACACGCCGCTCGGTGAAGCGATACAAGAGGGGACGGACAAACTCGTCGAACAGTACAAGCGTCAGCTCGGCTATGGTGAGTACCGGCTCATCGTACTTACGGATGGGATGGCGAACGGAGGGGTCGACCTGGGCGACGCCGCGCTCTATGCGACGAAGTTCAAGGTACCGATCTATTCCATCGGGTACGGTCTCGAGACCGACCACCCACTCCGCCAGTACTCCGTTTCGTATCGCACAGCGAATAGCTCGCAGGACCTCGCAAAAGGCCTCGAAGAGACACTCGGAGAGACCGAGAGCTTCGATGCCACCGAGTTCCAGGCAGAGAAAAAGTAGCAGTTCAGCTTCATCATACAAGCCCCGAATAGTCGGGGCTTTTTTGTATACCCACCCCGCCGAGAAACCAACAGAAAGTTGACATTTTCCCAATATTCTTCTAGAATCTTCGCAGCAAAATTAACACCTCAATATTCCCTGAATAACAACAATAAGGAGGTTACCGTGAGTAAAGCCAGGGGCATTATTGCCTTCGTGTTCGTTCTTGGGATCTTTGCGATCCTCGGTTACTACTGGCTCCTGCCGACGTTCTTCGAGCGTGAGCAACTTTCGACGTCCGATGCCGGGAACATCTCAATGACCTGGCGTATCGGCGGCGATAACTACCTCGGATATTTCTTCCTTACCTCGAATGAGATGAAGAAGCAGCTCCTCTCTCGCGGTATGCAGGTCGTGTTCACTGATGACGGGGGCGACTACGCCACGCGACTCAAAAAGTTCGCGGACGGCGAGTATGATGCCATCGTCCTCCCAGTGAATTCGTACCTGTACCACGGGAAGGATCACAAGTATCCGGGGGTCATTGCCACATCCATCTGTGAATCAAGGGATGCTGACGCGATCATTGGTTTCGCAGACCGGTTCCCGACCGGGAACATCAAAGAATTGAACAATGCGAATCTCCGTATCGTGTACGTGAAGGACTCACCCAGTGAATTTCTCATCGACCTCACGATCGCCGACTTCGGCCTCGACCAACTCAAGAGCTCGTCCGCGTGGCGAGTGCCGGTCGGAAGCCAGGAGGAGGTGCTCGCGAAGCTCGAGAAACACCAAGGGGATGCATTCGTGCTCTGGGAACCGAACGTTTCCAAGGCACTGCAGACCCAGGGCGTGAAATACCTGTGGGGTTCCGACAAGTTCCGGGGGTACATCGTGGACGGCCTGGTATTCCATCGGGACGTTATCGACAAGTACCTGGAGCAGGAGAACTCTCCTCTCTTGGCGTTCCTTCGGACATACTTCCAGACGATCGATACCTATGCGAATGATGAGGACCGTCTCGTTGAAGAGATGGTGTCCACAACCGGACTCAAAGAGAATGCGGTGCGGACAATGATGAAGAAGATCGAATGGTTCGATCTTCGCGAGAATGCAACGCTCCAGTTCGGGATACCGATACCGGGTGTGCAGATCGCGAACGATGGGGTCATCACAACCATCAATTCGTGCTTGCAGGTCATGCTCCGCACGAAGCGACTCACCGAGAATCCGCTCCCGAACAAGAATCCGTACCTCATCATGAACTCGCTCCCTCTGAAGAAGCTCACCGAAGCTGGTGTTGTTGCGACAGTCGCAGCGAATACCAGCGGGACCGTCGATTTCCAGCCGCTCGATGCGGCGGGATGGAAACGGCTCCGCGAAGCGGCAACGCTCCGTCTCGAGAACATCACATTCGACCGCGGCACCAACTTCCTCGATGAGGAAGGGAAGACGCGCGTCGATGAGCTTGCGGTGCTCCTCGCGAACAACTACCCGAATTTTCGGGTGTTGGTCCGGGGACACACGAGTTCGGGTGGCGACGATGGAGAGAATATGAAGCTCTCACAGCTTCGCGCCGACGTGGTCGTACAACGGCTCATTGCCGTTCATCGATTGAACGAGAATCGTTTGCGTGCGGATGGCGTCGGCTCATCGATGCCTGCCCCCATGCGTCCGAATGAATCGGTCCGGGAGTACCGGTACCGGCTCGCGAGGGTCGAATTCGTTCTCTACGAACCGAACATCTAGGAAGGAGGGATCAGTGAACCGAGCGAATATGCACGAGCGTGCGCCGACGGCGAAGGATTTCTCCGCTGGCGCGGTTCGTGCCGCTGTGGCGAATTATGCTCTCCAACATCCATCGACGCTCGCTCCTCTCAGTTTCAGTGGCTTAGGTCTTCTCGCCGGGTTCCTTTTGGGTCCGGGTGGGTTCCTGGTCGCTTTTGCTGGGGGGCTCGTGGGTGCTTCGAGTTGGGTGTACCACTACTATTTCCGAGGCGAACGTGTCGCCAAAGAGTACGTCGAGCGCGCACTTCGTGCGCGCGAGGCAGCGGAAGAAGAAGTGATCCGAACGCTTGTGAGTGATTGCGAGCGTGCTGGATTCGAAAAGGGCGCACAGCAGGTTGACGAGTCACGAACAGCTTTCCAGAAGCTCAAAGGGCGCTTGGAGAGCAAGGAAGTCGATGGTTCGGAAAGCAGTGGCGCGCAGGTGTGGCTCCTCCGAGCGGAGGAAACGTACCAGCGCATCATCGCGCTCCTCCGTCTAGCTCTTGAGGTACACGAAGCACTCCAGTCTGTTGATGCAGACGCACTCAAGACTGAACTCGCCGAGTGGCAGCGAGAGCTCAAGCGGCTCAAAAAGGCGGACGAACAAGGAGAAGTAGGCCTCAAGACCAAGATTGCTGCCCTCGAGGTGAAGGTGGCGAGCCACATGAAGAGGCTCGAGGCGTTCACGAAACGCACCGAGCTTCTCGACGAACTCCTTGCGGAATGCGAGAAGCTCGAAGGCGCGCTCGTCATTGCGCATCTCGAACTCGTTGATCTCATCAAACCTAATGGGAGCATTTCGCTCTCATCAGGGCAACTGACGGGAGTGACGGAGCTCGAAAAGGCGGTGGCAGCGACCCGGAAGGTCGAGGAGAAGCTTCGCTCAGTGACGGGCACAATGACTCGAGATGAGGAAGCTCTCTACGAACAGGCAGCAAAAGATGCACGCACGTAACCACCACACAACACACGAAAGGATGCACTCATGGAAGAAGGCCAGGTTGGTTTCTGGGCTGCGGTATGGAGATTCTTCAGCTTCTATAAGGCGCGGAAGGCGCTCGGTCTTGTCCGTGCCGCGAACAGGCAGTTCACGGGCTCGGTGCAGGGCATCTCGGACGCGTTCGATCTTACCCACGAAAAGTACGTGGCGAACTACAACGGGTTGCTTACTGCCGTAGCGGAGGTTGAATCGATCGCTGAACAGAAACGGCAACGTCTGCAGGACCTCAACACCGAGGAAGCGGACCTCATCAAGAAGCGCGATGGCGCGATCAATCTTGCGGAGAAAGCGAAAACGGCGAACGACCAGGCGAGCTACGACAAGCACGCGAAGGCGTTCGAGGCGTTCCAGCTTCGCATCGAGCAGATCGAAACAGAGCAAGCGACGCTCGATACCGAGCTCAAGGAACTCGGCGGGTCCATGGAGAAGCACATGATGCGTCTCACGGAGATGCAGCGCGAGATCCAGAACTTGCCGAAACAGAAGGCAGACGAGATCGCGAAGTTCGTGAGCTCAAAGAAGATCATCGAACTGAACAATCGTATGCAGGGTCTCCAGACATCACTTGAGCGAGGACCGATCGACGAGGTGCTCAAGGCGAATCGGGAGCTCTCTGCAAAAGCGCGCATCTCCGATAAGCTTGCTGGGACCGACGTGCGGCTCCAGGACCAGCAGTATGCGCAGGAAGGCAAGACAGCTGCTGCCCGCGAAAAACTGGACGACCTCTTGGCCGCGCGAGCCGCCGAGAAGCAAGCGAAGCGGAGCGGCGCTACGAAGCCACGCGAAGATGATCGGCCCACGATAACCAAGTAACGGAACGTGGGCACAGAGTATACAGAACACCATCAGGCGGCATATGCCGCCTGATGGACCCTACTCATCACCTCACAAAGGAGACACACGAATGAAGCGAATGACGTTCATGATCGCACTGCTCACCCTGGTGTTCATCGCGGGGCTCGCGACGGAGAGTGCCTACGCCGAACAGAAGAAGACGTACACCCTCGATGTCTCGATCTACGCCGGATGGATGCCGTGGTACTACGCGAATGAGACCGGCATCCTGAAGAAGTGGGCCGACAAGTACGGCATTACCATCAACGTTTCGTACAAGAGCTATCCCGGTTCGCTCGAATCGTTCGTCGCCGGACAGTCCGACGCGTGCGTGATGACGAATATGGAGCAACTCGATATGCCGGCAGCTGCCGGTATCGATTGCGAGGCTATTATCCTCGGCGACTACTCGAACGGCAATGACGGCATTTGCCTCCGGGGCGTAAGCTCGATCGTCGGCCAGAATGTTTACCTCGTCCAGGGAACGGTATCGCACTACTTGCTCTACCGGTACCTGAAAACGAACGGTAGGTCGTTGCGGGACGTGAAGATCGTGAATACCTCCGACGAAGCGATCGTCTCAGGTTTCATGACCGACCCGGGCCAGACGTTTGTCGCGACATGGAATCCGCTCCTCATGCAGATACAGCAACTTCCGGGCGTGAAGACGGTCTTCACATCAGCACAGACGCCGGGCGAGATCATGGATCTCATGGTCGTCCGAAAGGATGCGCTCGACAAGAACCCGGATTTCGGCCGTGCACTCGTTGGGTGCTGGTACGAGGTTATGGGTATCATGACCCAGCGCGGACCGGTCGCCGACAAGGCGATGACTGCGATGGCGAAACTTGCCGGGTGTTCGCTCACCGAATTCAAGGCGCAGCTCGCGACGACGTTCATGTACTACACGCCGGCCGACGCCTACGCCTTTATGATGGGCTCCGAGATCCAGCAAAAGATGGACCTCGTCCGGAACTTCTGCTTCGCGCAGAAGCTCCTCGGCGAAGGGGTGTCATCGGTGGATTTCCTCGGCATCCAGTACCCGGGCGGCGTTGTTCAGGGAGACAAGAAGAACGTGAAGATGCGTTTCAACGCGACCTTCACAAGGGAAGCAATGGAGGGGAAGCTGAAGTAACGCGACCTCTCGAAATAGTAAGAGGAGATTGACAAATCTCCTCTTTTTTTATATAATGTCGCCAGCATTATTCCTAACTCTATACTTGAAAAATCACCAAAAAGGAGACACACGTGGAATCACCATCAATCACCCCGGTTCTCATTATGAGGTTTCTGTTCTTCGTGCTCCTACTCGGGGCTCTCGCGGCCTCACTCTATGTCGGATCGCACGTGTGTGGGTTGCCTCGTGTTCGTGCGTTCCTCGCACGCACCAGGCGATACATCGGCGCGATCCTTGGGTTTCTCTGGCGTCCCCTCCGGACTCCGTGCATGTTTCTTTGGGGGCTCCTTCGAGCCTTCAGTGCACGCAGTATGAGATTCATCCGGTGGCTTTTCTCATTGGACCTTGCGTTGAATAAGTACGCAAAGACCATACTCGCGCTCCTGCCGTTCGTACTTTTCATCGTGTGGTACGTCGCTATTGCCGATGCGCGGCATGCGGCGAACCCGATGGAGAAGATAACGCCAACAGGGTCGCAGCTCGTCCAAGGTATCGAGCAAACACTCTTCGAAAAGGACGAGAATGGGGAGCTGATCCCACTCGGGGACCAGCGGCTCATCATCGACCTCAAGGCGAGTCTCTCGCGCTTCGGTATCGGTATCGCGCTCGCATCGACTGGTATCCTTCTAGGACTTCTCATGCGACTCCCGGTCATTGACGCGGCGATGCAGTGGTTCGTTCTCGTTTTCGAGAAAGTGCCGCCGCTCGCCCTCCTCGCACTCCTCTTCGTTGTATTCGGGAGCGGGGACGAGGCGAAGATCGCTCTCGTTTTTCTCGGCGTGTGGCCGAAAGTGGTCCTCGATACGTACCTGAATGCCAAGGCCATCCCCCAGGAACAGATTATCAAAGGGAAGAGTCTCGGCGGAACGGATTGGCGTATCCTGTGGCGCATCATCGCGCCGCAGGTTCTTCCGCGGGCATGGACGACGATACGGTTGAGCCTCGGGCTCGCGGTCGGGTTCCTTATTGCAGCGGAAGGTATCGCAGCCGAAGCTGGCCTCGGGTACCGCATCTTCGTGGTGCGGCGCTACATGGCAATGAACATCATCATCGATTACGTCATTATCATCGCCATCTTCATGTTCATCGTTGATCGCGTCATGATCCTCATGAATAAACTGGCATTCCCTTGGAATAATGAATAACGGGCGAAAGGAAACGCGACATGGACGGTGTCCAGTACGCCATTGGGGCGAAGGATGTGTACGTTCGCTACCCAGTGCGGGGTGGTGGGACGAAGCTTGTGCTGAATGACGTTGACCTTCGGGTCCGTCCCGGCGAGTTCGTCACCATCGTTGGTCCCTCCGGGTGCGGCAAATCGACGCTCTTGAAGCTCATTCTGGGTTCCGAACAGCCGACCGGCGGCACAGTTCTCATCGATGGGGAAGTTGCCGAAGGGGTTGATCGGAATCGCGGTATTGTCTTCCAGGGGTATCTGCTCTTCAAGCACCTCACAGTGCTTGAGAACATCATGTTTGGGCTCGAGCTCGAGCAGTGTGGGGCATTGCGGCGCAGGATTGGGCGAATACTCAAAACGAAACGGTACCGTCGCTTCCGCGAGGAAGCGCTCATGTACCTGGATCGTATCGGGTTCACGCTCGCAGACGGCGCAAAGTACCCACGACAGCTCTCCGGCGGCATGCAGCAACGTGTTGCTATCGCGCAGGCGCTCATCATGAAACCGAAGGTGCTCCTTATGGACGAGCCATTCGGCGCACTCGATGACGACACGCGACGCAAGATGCAGCTCTTCGCGCTTGAGCAGTGGGAGAAGTCGGGGACGACCATTTTCTTCGTGACGCATTCCATTGAGGAGGCGCTCTTTGTCGGGTCCCGGCTCATCGCGCTCTCGCAGTTCTATAGTTCCGACAAGGACCGTGACGCGAAGGTGCACGGGGCGAAAATCGTGCTCGATGTTGCGGTCCCGGCAGCAAAGTCGACGTCGGATGACCTGAAGTACAAACCCGAATTCACTGAACTCATGCGGAGGGTACGGCACGATGCACTCGATCCCGAGAATTTGCAGCACATCGGGACATTCGAACTCTCGCACCCGGATTCATTCCGGACCGTGCGGAAGGAAGAATGGCAGGAAGGCGGTGTCTCATGACGGCAGGTGAAAACACGGGCGGATCGATGATCCGCCCGCCGTTCTTTGCGGAACTCGAGGCGGGATACAAACTCCGCCGTGAGAACATTATCCTTCTGACGGGCGATGTGCAGGGACTCTTCTGGAGCGGATCGCTCGGCGACTTCGTGTCGCTCGATCAGTTCCTCGAGGCAGAGCTTGCACCGACGTTCAACATGCTCCGTATGGACATCGCGAACGGACTCTCGTTCGTTGATGGTAGTGAAGGCGCTGATGGGAGCTCGGTTGAAGTACCACGCGTATGGGAGAGTGCTGGTGCGCTGGATGAGAAGCGAGAGGAGAAGGTTCTTGTGACGCAGATGGAGCAGACCAAACACGAACCGCTTCCGACGCTCGTTGTGATGAAGAGCATCACTGACGCATTCATCCGCAGGTCGTTCACGGAGCAGAAGAAGGTGGTCGGGCCCGAAACAAAAAAGGCACGGCCGCTCTGTTTCGTGTTCCAGTACGCAGGGGCGCTTTTTCCTGAAGGTGACGCGGGGCGACTTTCGGAACTCGACCGGCAGCGACTTATCTTCTTCCTTTCGTGGGTGCAGGAGCCGCTCTTCATGAAGAGCCCGCACCTCATCATTCTTGTGAGCCAAACGAAGGCAGAGGTGAATGCGAAGCTCGTTGGTCTCCCGAACACGATGCATATCGAGGTTCAGCTCCCAGGCGAAGCGGAACGGCTTGCGTTCATTCGAATGTTCGCCGAACGTTCGCCGAAGCTCACGCTCGATCGCGGTCCGGAAGGACTCGCGGCGGATTCCGCTGGGCTTACGCTTCAGCATCTTCGGGACATACTCGAGGTCGCGTCACGGAGCGGAGAACGTATCACGCGGAAGATCGTCGTGGACAAGGTGAATGAGGTTTTGAAGGCGCAGCTCGGCGACATCATTAAGGTGAAGTATCCCGAACATACGCCCGAGAACATCATTGGGTACGCAGAGACCCGGGCCATCTTCACGGAGACCTTCAGGCGATGTGAGAATTCACGAACGGCGATATCGGGCATTATCGTGTCCGGGCCGAACGGGGGAGGGAAGACGTTCCAACTTGAAGCGTACGCAGCCCAGTCGGGACGCGTTGCTATTGAGATCGGGAATATCCGAGGGCAGTACTACGGTCAAACGGACCAGCTCTTCGAGCTCCTCCGGTGGTACCTCGCAACGTTCGGCAAGATCCTCATCCTTGTGGATGAGGCGCACGCTGCATTCGGGAGTGTCCATGGACAGGATACGCACGAAACGGAGAAACGGCTTGCGGGGAACATCATCAAGATGATGGGAAATCCGCAACTCTTCGGGAAGATACTCTGGGGGCTCATGACATCACGTCCGGACGAACTTGATCCGGATATCAAGAGTCGTGCCCCAGTGCAGATTCCCATCTTCGATCTCCAGGGTGATGAACGCAGACTGTACGTTCGCGAATTGTTCCGGCGCGAGAAGATCGAGCTATCGGACGAAGATCTCTCGAAGCTCATTGCCGAGACAAGCTACTACTCGAATCGGGACTTCGACAATTTCCGGCGCGAGTGTGTCGCGGCTCGTGAGAATCGACCGACCATTACGCCGATCGAAGTACTCGAGGAGTGGAGCGCGAGTCGTTCGATAGTGTTGCAGCGTGAGTTCCAGGAGCTCATTGCGCTCCGTCACTGTAGCTACCCGAAGCTCATCCCCGAGCGCTTACGTACGCTCACGGAAGAAAAGATCGAATCCCGCATCACGGAGTTGAAACGCTACCTCCGTTACTGATGCGGAGCAAAACAGAACGAGCCGACCACATGGTCGGCTCTTTTTTATGAGATATGGGAGGCCTTGACGAACAACCGTTCACGTTCTAATACAAAGGTAGCGACATCATTGAAAATCCCTGAAAGACAGGGATACATACACGCAATAACCAGAGGAGGAATAGTGATGCGTGGCCTATACGTATTTCTCGTGCTTGTCCTATGCTTCGGACAGAGTGTCTCCCAGACGGTAGTCTCGGATGGCGTGAGTGGTACCTGGACGGCGAGCAAGAGTCCGTACATCGCGGTGAAGGATATCTGGGTGGATGGCACCCTCCGTATCGAGCCCGGGGTCGTCGTCCGGTTTCAGGCCGGCGGCCTCAAGTTCTCCATTGGGAGCGGGCAGCTTATCGCGCGAGGGACAGAGCGGGACCCCATCATTTTCGAACCGCTTCAGGGAACATTGCCGGGCCTTTGGCGTGGCATTACCGCTTCGAACAACTGGCTCGCTGATACGTTGGAGTACTGCGATGTCCGTCTGGCAGTCATCGGTATTGATGTCGGGTCAAGCGTGAACGGACGGTGCGACCCGGTTATCCTCTCTCGGTGCGATATACACCACAACGCGACCAATGGAGTACAGAGTCTCGCGACGGGCGGTGCGACGGCCGCAGTATCCGATGTGCGGATGACCGAATGTCTGGTCCACGAAAACGGCGGGTATGGCGTCTACCAGGACCGGAACGGAGTCGTTGCGGGAGCGAGCGGGCATCCGGAAGCCACACTGATCCGGTGCAAGATATACAAGAATGGAAAGGCGGGCGTCTACCAGACCACGAACGGAACCTCCATTCTCTACGTGTACAACTGCGATATTGTGAAGAACGCAAGCGATGGTATTGCTATTTCCGGGACAGCCACAATAACGAACTGTATCGTCGCGTGGAACGGCGGGTTCGGTATCGCGAAGGTGACCACGGGTTCGTGGCTCACGACGCGGGATGTGCTCTACAACGATGTGTGGCAGAATGCAGCCGGCGCGTACGATAAACTGGCCGGGGACAGATTCGGGTATCCCGTCACGACGAACGTGAACGGTGATTCCTGCGATGCGAACTTCAATCTCTACGCCGATCCGCTCTTCAAGGATACGGTCGGACACCACTTCATGCTGACGAGTGGCTCGCCGTGCATTGATGGGGGGACGACGTACGTTGGTGGTAGCATCGTCCGCGATCCAGACGGTTCCATTCCTGACATCGGAGTGGAGTACTACGATTCTATTCTGGGCGTCGAGGGTGATGCGGCTGGGGAACCGTTCCAATTCACACTTTTCCAGAACTATCCGAATCCGTTCAACCCCGTCGCGACCATTGCATACGACCTGCCGCATGCCGCTTCCGTTTCACTGGCTGTGTACGACATACTCGGTCAGGAAGTTGCGGTGCTCGTGCGCGAGTATCAGGCGCCCGGCAGATATCGCGCCGTCTTCGATGCCTCGGCACTTCCGAGCGGCGTGTACCTGTACCGCCTCGAAACATCGAATGGGTACACCGCATCGAAGAAGATGGTGTTCCTGAAGTAATCAAAGGAGGAACGAGCCGACCACAGGGTCGGCTCTTTTTTATATTCCCCCGCATATCCTTTTGTTCTACTATTACTGAAGAACATCACATACGAGAAGGAGAAGCAATGAAGGAGCGGATAACGCCCTACCTGCAGAAGCTCATCGATGGCGGGAGCACTGCGGTCCGCCTGCAGTTCAAGAAGCCACGGGTGGCGCCGCGCAGCAAGTTCACCGACGACCCGCTCGGGGAGGAGTCGCAGTACAGCCCCGAGAAGGGCATCGTCCACAAGTTCGAGAACCGCGCACTCTGGAAGGTCTCGTTTCGCTGCGCTGCCCACTGCCGTTTCTGTACGCGATTTCGGCAGATAGGCACGCCCGACGGCGACCTCACGAACGACGATATCGAGCGGGGAGCCGCCTACATCCGCGAACATCCGGAGATAGACGATGTCATCTTGAGCGGTGGTGACCCGTTCTTTACACCACTCACCGCGCTCCGTATCCTCGGGGAACTCGAGACCATCGAATCGGTGAAGGTCATCCGTATCGGTACGCGTCTTCCCATCCATGCCCCGGATAGTTTCCGGCGGAACGTGCACGTGCGTGAGATGCTCCGACGGATACGGCTACTCGCGAAGCGTCGGGAGGTGTACGTGCTCGTGAATATCTCGCATCCCGACGAGCTCTCCCGGAAGGTGATGAGCGTCCTCGCGTCGCTCCGCCGGACCGGTGCGCACGTCGTGAGCCAGACGGTCTTCCTGAAGGGCGTGAACGATGACACCGAGGTCCTCGCCACGCTCTTCAACACCCTCTTCCATGCGGGCGTACGGCCGTACTACATCTACCGGTGCGACTACGTCGGCGGCGTCGAGCGCTTCATCTGCTCGTTCCGGAAGGAACAGCGCATCATGACCGAACTTCGGAAGCGTCTCTCGGGGCTCGCGCTGCCGACCTACATCATTGATGCGCCGGGCGGCAGGGGAAAGGTGCCACCGCCCCTCGGTTTCTGGGAGAGCGTCCACGGACGGACGTTCCTCGACTTCGACGGGAAACAGATACATAGATAGAACGAACGCCTCTTCGGAGGCGTTTTTTTGTTCATTGTTGACATACTGTCGATTTTGGTTTAATGTCCGTACCAGTCTTGGGACACGTTCCCAATTGACATATTGAAGGTCAGAAATACCCCATTTCACACCCAATCGAAAGGAGTACCCCATGGAATGGTTGAAGAGTTTGCTCGCGAAGATCGAGGCGGTCACGGAGGCGGAGATCAATGCACAGGCTCCCACTGAGCCCATTGAGGTGAACGAGCGCATCATTAGTGAGGTTCCGGTTGAACTACGGAAAATCCTCGCATACCATAATGCGCTGGCCGAAAAGAGAAGAGAACTCCAACGGGTGCATGACGATGAGCACGACCAACCCAACTTCGCGAGAGAGACGTGCGAGGAATTTCATCGCACCATCGCGTCGACCGGACGCGAGCTCAAGATCACAGAGCCGTTGTTCTGGGGGGAGTTACTGAACGGGCTGAAATCCGACGCTGAGAATATCGCGATCAGGGCAGACTGGAAGGTCGTCGAGATTCCCGAGCAGGACGGCAAGCCATCGATCAAGATGGTGGTCTTAGGGGGAGCTGACCTCCGGGGACTTCTCAGAACATAATCCTCGAGCAACTCCAGTTTTCATGTGTGATGAATAGCATTCCCCGCCAAACGGCGGGGTTTTTGTTCGAGGGTTATCCACACTTGCGTTATACCCCCAGGGGGGTATATGCTTGCAGCATGAAGAAAGCACAGAAGCGGTCAGCAAACCCGCTCGCACGCCGGCTCGCCATCATCGAGGGCCAGGTGCGCGGACTCCGGGAAATGGTCGAGAAGGGCACGTACTGCATCGATATCATCACGCAGACCTCGGCGGTGAAGCAGGGGCTCTCGAACGTCGAGGATATCCTCATGGAGCGCCACCTTGGGAGCTGTGTGCTCCGACAGGTCGCCGCAGGACAGACCGAGAAGGCAAAGGCAGAGATACTTAAGGTCTACCGCTTGAAGCGAAAATAGCATGAGCGATACGCAGAAAGGAACGTACCCGGTTTCCGGTATGCACTGTGCGTCGTGTTCCGCGACCATCGAGAAGACGCTTCGGAAAGCCGACGGCGTCAGGTCGGTTGCGGTTAATTTCGGGACCGAAAAAGCGACGGTCTCTTTCGATCCGTCGAGAACGGATCCGCACGCCCTCTCGAAGCTCATTGAACCGCTCGGGTACGCGCTCGAAGTCCCGACCGCGGAAGCGATGGGTATGTCGGCGAGCGAACATGCGGCGCACACGGGGGTGGGTCAATCGAAGAAAGAGAAGCTCCTCGAGCTTGCTCTCACGCGGCGGAGGGTGCTCTTCGCGCTCCCGCTCGCTGTTCTCAGTATCGCGATCATGGGGTGGGACACGCTCGCAGAGTTCGGGGTCGTGTCCGGTATGTCGGCTACCGTATTCGAGTTCGTGCACCATCTCCTCCCGCTCTTTGCGACGTACATTCTCTTCGTTGTCGGGAAGCCCTACCTTCTCGGGGTCCTTCGATTCATTCGCCACGGGAGAGCGAACATGGACACGCTGATTGGTATCGGCACGTCGGTCGCGTACCTGTACAGTTTCATTGTGACCGCATTCGAAGAGCCACTTCGCGCATTCCTGAACGTTTCATACACCTACTACGACGTGACCATCGTTGTCATCACGTTCATCGCCCTCGGGAAGTACCTCGAGGCGCGCTCGAAGCTCCGAACCGGGGACGCCATCGAGAAGCTCCTGAATCTCCAGGCGAAAATCGCGCTCGTTGTCCGCAGCGGGAGCGAGACCGAAATACCCATCAGTGAGGTGGTTCACGGCGACCATGTCATCGTGAAGCCGGGGAGTACCATCTCGGTCGACGGCGTCATTACCGAGGGCTCTTCGTTCATAGATGAATCGATGATCACCGGAGAACCGATGCCGGTCGAAAAGAAGGTCGGCGATCCGGTCGTTGGAGGAACGCTGAACACGACCGGCTCATTCACGTTCCGGGCAACGGCGGTCGGTTCGGAGACCCTGCTCGCGCATATCATCAAAATGGTCGAGGAGGCCCAAGGGAGCAAGGCGCCCATCCAAGCGCTCGCGGACAGGATATCCGCGGTCTTTGTACCGGTCGTGCTCGTACTCTCGTTCATCACGCTCGGCGTGTGGCTCCTTGTTGGTACACAATTTCTCGGGTTTTCCGTAGCGCTCTCGTACGGTCTCACATCGTTCGTTGGCGTGCTCGTCATCGCGTGTCCCTGCGCACTCGGCCTCGCGACGCCGACCGCTATCATCGTGGGTGTGGGAAAGGGCGCGCGTGAAGGCATCCTCATCAAGGACGCAGCGACACTCGAGAAGCTCCATGCGGTCGATACGGTCGTGGTCGACAAGACGGGGACGATCACCAAAGGGAAGCCGGAGCTCGTAATGGTTCGGGGGATCAAGGGTTTCAATGAACGGCAGGCAGTCATGCTCCTCGCATCCCTCGAGAGCAGGTCCGAGCATCCTATCGCGCATGCCGTCGTGGAGTACGCGAGAGCGAACGGTATCGAGTACCCGAAGGTAACCGATCTCGTCATCACGAAGGGAAAGGGTATCTCGGGGACGATCGATGGTGCTATGTATTTCGCGGGGAACACGAAGCTCCTCGACGAATTGCACCTCTCGTTCGACGCCGGGGATCTCCGAACGGAAACAACGCAGGGGAGGACGCCCGTCATACTCGCGACGCGCGACGCGGTCCTCGCGGTAGCTACGGTCGCTGATGCAGTGCGACCGGAAGCGAAAGAGGCGGTCCGGGGTCTCCATTCACTCGGTATCCGCGTGGTCATGTTGACCGGCGACACCATGAATACCGCTCGCGCGATCGCGAACGAAGTGAGCATCACGGATGTCGTGGCCGACGTACTCCCCGACGACAAGCTGCGGACGATACAGGAACTGCAGCGCACGGGTCGCATTGTGGCGATGGCGGGGGATGGCGTGAACGACGCGCCGGCGCTCGCCCAAGCGGATGTCGGTATCGCAATGGGAACAGGAACCGATGCGGCCATCGAAACGGCGGGTATCACGCTCCTCCACGGCGATATCTCGAAGCTCGTGAAGGCCATACGGCTCTCTCGATTCACGATGCGGGGCATCCGACAGAACCTTTTCTTTGCGTTCCTCTACAACGTCCTCGGTATCCCGCTCGCGGCAGGCCTTTTCTTCCCGTTCACGGGATGGCTCCTCTCGCCGGTCTTCGCGGGCCTCGCGATGGCGCTCTCGAGCGTATCGGTGGTCGGAAATTCATTGCGGCTCAAGACAAAAACGCTATAAGCCTATGAACGAACAAAAAACGTATACATTTCATGTTCACGCGATGCACTGCCCGGGGTGTGTTGCCTTGACCGAATCCGAGCTTTCCGAGCACCCATTGGTCTCATCCGCGCAGGCGAGCCTCACATCCCGCACCGTCACTGTCAAAGGTGATTTTGGGCAACGGCCGCCTCAAGAAGTCGCCGCAGAGCTCTCAAAAGCGCTCTCCGAACACTCGCTCTCGATCGAACCGGAAGAGAATCGTGTTGCGTGGGGAGAGTTCGCTCGTGCGGTCCCCTTCGCACTCGGATTTGCGGCGCTCTTTGTGCTCCTGCAGAAGCTCGGTATTGTGGATCTGGTACAAACCGGCACGGTGACGTATGGAACGGCATTCCTCGTTGGTGTCGTTGCCTCGCTCTCGACGTGCATGGCCGTTGTCGGGGGGCTTCTCCTCTCGCTCTCCGCGACATTCGCGAAGGAGGGCGACACGGTACGACCCCAGGTCTTTTTCCATGCCGCGCGCATCATCGCGTTCTTCGTCCTCGGTGGTGTTGTCGGTGCTCTCGGTTCCATGTTCCAACTCGGGGCACTCGGCACATTCATCCTGGGGAGCGCCGTTGCTCTCGTGATGCTCGTCCTCGGCGTGAATCTCCTTGATGTATTCCCGTGGGCGAAGCGATTCCAGCCGTCGGTACCGAAGTTCGTATCGCGGCGCGTTCATCGTGTGGCGTCGATCAGCCATACACTTACGCCGGCGCTCATTGGTGCCGCGACGTTCTTCTTGCCGTGTGGATTCACGCAATCGATGCAGCTTTACACACTTTCGACCGGGAGCTTTTTGAGCGGAGGACTCACGATGCTCGCGTTCGCGCTCGGTACGTTCCCGGTGCTCGCACTCGTCAGCTTCAGTTCGCTCAGTATCGCGCGCGGTGTTCGCTCCGGCGTTTTCTTCAAGAGCGCCGGGCTCATCGTTATCATGTTCGCGCTCTTCACGCTCATGAACAGTTTGGTCGCCATGGGGTGGATTCCCCCGGTATTCGGTTTCTAAAAACACCATGAAAATCACCGTAGCACTCATTATCGGCGTAGCACTCATTATTGGGGCGGTTGTCCTCTCGGGTAGTTGGGGAGCGCAGTCAGGCACAACAGAGAGTAACGTCTCGCTCATTGATGGCGTGCAGGTTATCGACGTACGAGCGAAAGGAGGGTACGCCCCGCGGGAGACTGTTGCACGAGCGGATACGCCAACGGTCATACGGGTGCGGACGAGCGGGACATTCGACTGTTCGTCTGCGCTCGTTATCCCGGGCCTCTCGTATCGCGCGAACCTTCCTCCGTCGGGTGATACCCGAATCGACGTTCCGCCCCAGAAGGCCGGAGCAACGCTTCGCGGAGTGTGCGCAATGGGGATGTACGGGTTCTCTATTCGATTCGAGTAGAAAACCGCTCCAGTGCTCAGGGAACGCCCCTTCCTTGACTTTTCGTATCGTATATGATACTCTTTAAACGCTGGAAACGTAGTCGGGTTTCTCACACAACACACAACGTCTATGGAAAAAGGAACAATCAAGACGCTCATGGAACGGGGATTTGGCTTCATTGCCCGCGAGGGGCAGGTGAAAGACCTCTTCTTCCACTCTAAGGATCTGAACGGTGTCGCGTTCGACGACCTCAAGGTCGGCGACGTGGTCACTTTCGAGGTCTCTCAGAGCGAGAAGGGCCCGAACGCCACGAACGTTTCGCGCGCCTAAGCGCGATTCACACGAACACCGCCCCGGCATCCGCCGGGGCGGTGTTTTGTTCCCTCTCCCGGGAGGTTGGTTGACGCTCTGCATGGCTCGGGGTACTATCGCGGTAGCGTCATTTTCAAGCACTCACGAACAAAGGAGGCTGTGTATGCCAAAGCCGGAATTACGTCTCTGCGATGCGTACCTCATCGCGCCGGACGGATACCCGCACCCATTCCCGAGCCTAACGAACGAGAAAGGGATCCTCTTCAAGGCGGAAGAGCGGAACGTCCAATTCGAGTCATGGAAGCGCTGTTTGAACACCGACGTCGGTCTCCACTCTGCCCCGATGCACGATACCTCCGGGACCCCGGTCTGTTTCTTTGTTGTCGAGCATCTCGCTCCCAATGCGGAGCGGAGCGTCGACGGTCTCGTTGGGATCTTGGTGCCGGTAGGAGCGGACAAGCGCCGTGTCGCCGACCTACTCCGTGCACGCTACGGGGAGGCAACCGCGCTCCTCATGAGCGACGAGGAGTGGCGGCAACGCGAGAATGCGGCCGGGGGTAGGTGTCCGCCCCTCTTCGAGCCGTCGTAGTATCCATATTTTCCTTCGAGCCACTCCGGTGGCTCTTTTTTTTCGAAAAAAAGCCGACGGGTCACGTCGGCAGTGTGAGTGGTATCTCCTTCTCGGGTACCGCTATCTCCTCGAATGGCGTGAACACATCATATCGCTTCTCGTCATCGGGGTGACGAATGGTCTCAAGGCACCACGCACCACACGAATGGCTCCACACAAAGAAGCAGTCCTTCTCTGCGTTCCAGCGCGCAATATCGTTCGCTCGGCACCGCCCACGGTAGTAGGCGCCGTGCTGTAGTGTCTTCTTGGGGAGACACCGTTCCGTGAGTTCCTGTACGCGTGCTTGTTCCTCCTCTTCCCTTCGCGCTCGCATCTTTTTTAGCTCGAGTTCGAGGGTGCGGCGTTTCGCGTCATCCATAGCATCCTCCGTTTCCTGTGCTCTCTTGAATATACCGCGTTCCGTTCCCGGATGCGACCGTACGTAGGTATGGTAGAATGCGTGTGTGATGCAGCAATTCATCAAGTCACATAGCCTCCACGTCATTGCCGTCGTTCTCGGTGTCTTCGTTGTTTCGGGTGTCGGGTACGCGTACCGCACGCTCCGCGCGGACATCGACCACCTCACCGCCGAACGGAATGCGCTCGTTGATTCGGCGCGCATCGCTGCGGAGAATTTTCGACGGGTGACCGGAGAGAACACGGGCCTCACGGAGACCCTGCGTCAGACGGAGGACGCGAACACGAACCTCTCGACCACGCTCCAGTCGGAACAGGAGAAGAACGCGCTCTTCGAGTCCCAGATACGTGACATCTCGGGGACCGTGGGGACCCTCCAAAAGCTCTCGGAGACGGATCCCGAGCTCCTCATGAAGTACTCGAAGGTCTACTTCTTGAGCGAGAACTACATTCCTGCGCACCTCCTGCCGCTCGATGAGCGCTACCTTTTGAATACCTCTCGGCCCGAGCAGGTGCAGGCAGAGACGATGCCGTTCCTTACGCGGATGCTCGTGGAAGCCGAGACGAGCGTCGGGCCGCTCAAAGTCGCTTCCGCGTACCGCTCGTTCAAGGAGCAGGCATCGGTGAAGACGGGGTACTCCGTGCTCTACGGGTCCGGAGCGAATCGATTCTCCGCGGACCAGGGATACTCGGAGCACCAGCTCGGAACGACGGTCGACCTCACGACGCCGACGCTCGCGGGCCTCTCACTGAAATTCGAGGATGACCCGGCGTACCAATGGCTCGCCGCGAATGCGTTCCGGTTCGGTTTCATCCTCTCGTACCCGCCGGATAATGCGTACTACCAGTTCGAGCCGTGGCATTGGCGGTTCGTGGGTGTTGCCCTCGCGACCTCGCTCCACGCGTCGGGAAAGCACTTCTACGACCTCACGCAGCGTGAGATCGACGGATACCTCGTCTCGCTCTTTAACCAGTAGTGCACAGCGGACCCTTGTTCTCGGTTTTCGGTGGTGGTACCCTAGAGAAAGCACACATTTTGAGCGGAGGGTTCCATGGAAGGGACGGGTTCCCACGACAATTCGGGCACGGTATCGCTCGACGAGTACATGCGGCTCCAGCGGGAGGAGATATGCTCAGAGAAGAACCGGTGGTACGCGGGCGAGCGGGTCGGACACGATCCAACCGAGCTCGAGATGGCCATGCATTGGCTCCTCTGTGGCGCCGCGGCGAAGTTCAGGGAGTGCTTTAACCGACCCCCCGCACCATCGTGGGTCACGCGAGAGGAAGGGGAGAACAGTTCGGCACCGGCGCAGTGAGGCCGGTGTTTTTATTTGACATAAAGACCGGTTCCGTTTAGAACTATGGCAGTTCCATTCATAGAGAGGATGCCATGGAGAAGAATAGTGCATCACCGCTCACACTCGTACCACGGAATGGTAATGGGGTTGACGGCAGGGAAGACACCGAAGACGTTACTGTCCGGATCCCGACGCACCTCGTACGTCCATTTGCCAACCAGCCACGCAAGTATTTCGATCCGGCGGGAATTTTAGCACTCGCGGAAAGCATCAAGGAGGTTGGACAGATAACCCCAGTACCCGTGAAGCGTATCAACGACGACCCAGAGCACCAATTCGAACTCATCGATGGCGAGCGCCGGCTTCGGGCGTGCGTGTCCGGAGGTATTCCGACCATTAAGGCATTCGTGAAAACGATCGCGTCGGAGGATGAGCAGTTTATCGAAGCCGTTGTTGCGAATTTCGGGAGCGCGGAGCATACCCCGCTCGAGATAACGTTCGCGATGCAGCGGATGCGCGACGGGTTCGTGCGGGAGGGGATGTCGGGCGGCGATGCTGCCGACAGAGTTGCGCGCATCGTGGGGCGTTCGAAGGGGTGGGTCTACCAATACATTGGACTCGCCCGACTCTGCACCGAGGTGCAGGAGCTCGTGAACCAACGGAAACTCTCGTTCCTGATCGGCGTTGCGCTCTCGAACCACACCGTTGATTCACAGCGCGATGCTGCTATGTATATCATCCAGAATAACCTCTCGCTGCGCGCCGCCCTTTTCTACGTTGGTTCTCGTCGTACGGATGACGCGCTCGCCGAGACGGCTCGGCGACGCCCCGCGAAGGACTATGCGGTACTCCTGACGGCCCTTCGGAGGCTCGACGCCGATGTTTCAACGGTGCTCGACATGAAGTTCGCGGACGTGGAGCGTATCTTTCGGAGCAGGACGGTTGCGGACGCCGAAGCTGTCATCGAGCTCCTCCGGAGCGGAGAGCAAGGGTTATCCGAGCTCCGCGAGACGATTGAGCAGCTCCTCATTAAGAAGAAGGACAGTATCTCTCGTGCGCAGGCGTAATAGTAATAAAATCCGGTCACCTTAGGTGACCGGTTTTTCTTCCTTTTCCCGCAAGAATGGTATCGTAACCGTCGTGTCGTACCCACGGCGTTCTGCGTATCCGCCGAGTTCGAGTCGGAGTAGCTCGCGGCCTCGGTGGAGACGTGAGCGGACGGTCCCAATGGGACAGCCGAGTGCTTCCGCGATCTCCTCGTAGTCGAGTCCCTCGATGTCATAGAGGATGATGGCTGTCCGGAACTCAACCGGCAATGCGTCGAGCGCCCGGAAGACCGTATCGCCGATGATATCGCGGTGCGCGTCGTCCGGGGAGGCGAATATGAGCTCGATGCTCCGCACCTCGTTTTCCGGTCCCCCGCGCTCATCGACGTCGACGACCCGTGGGTTCCGTGCGCGTTTGCGGTACTCGTTGATGTACGTGTTCCGCATGATGACCGTGAGCCATCCTGCCATATTCGTTCCACGCTCGAAGTGCTCCCAGAAGCGGAGCGCCTTGAGGAATGTCTCCTGCGTGAGGTCGTTCGCGTCATCCCCATTCTCGGTGAGCGAGAGGGCGAACGAGTGGAGCATGGCGTAGTGGGGGAGTGCTCTGCATTCGAATTCCCCACGTCCGCCGTCCTGCGGTACCGCATGGTGTGGTGGGGTTCTCACTATTCCCTCCTTGTGAATGAGCGGGCTACGTAGGTATGGTATACCCCAGATCACGTGCGGCAGCAAGTGTGCGCCGGATGCTGATGGTATACTGGATACATGCAGATACGGTTCACGTGGAAGGAGGAATACAGCGTCGGCGTTGCGCTCATCGACGAACAGCATAAGCACTTCTTCGAGATCGCGAACCTCCTCTACGATACCGCGGCGTCGGAGGTCGTCTCGCTCGATAACGCCCTGGCACTCGCCATCGAGATGAACGACTACGCGCTCTACCATTTGAATACCGAGGAGGAGTACTTCAGGAAGTTCTCGTACGTCGATGCCGCCCTCCACACCGGCGCGCACAATGCGTATCGGACGAAGATGGTCGAGTACCTCGATGCGGTACGGGCAGGGGCAGGGGACATGCGTGCGCTCGTGCGCGAGACGGCTGATTACTCAGGGAATTGGCTTGCAAGCCACATTCTCGTGATGGACAAGAACTTCGCATCGCTCTTCAGGGATCACGGACTACGTTGACACGCCGTTTGTGTGGGACCTAGAATATTCACAGAACATCACTCACGACGAACGGAGGTGTGTTGTGGAAAAGAACGCAGCGCCGAATAGCGACTATCGTTTCACGTCAAAAACCGGGGACGTGGTCCGTATGAAGGGTGGTACGCTCGCGATCGTGACCGGCATGGATATCCTCTGTGCTGGACACGTGAAGGAGCTCACGCTCTTCCCGTTCACGAACGTCATTCACCGCGTGTTCCTCTTCCTCGCCATGAAGCTTCGCCCGGCAGAGGACGAGATCAATCGACTCACGCGCGTCGGGAGCATTGTGACCGACAGCATCTGAAACCCACACACCCGGCTCTGGCCGGGTTTTTTGTACAAAAAGCCGCCCCTTTGGGGCGGCGTGCTGTTACAGTTTGTAGAATGCGACGAATCGGATGCAGAAATCGCGCTTGTCGTAGTACACCCGAAAGTAGCTGTCTGGTGCGTACACGAGCGTGACGCCGATGACCCACTGGAACTCTTCCCAAGGCCCCGTCAGGTCCACCCACCAGTGGAGGTCTTTCGTGATGACCCCTTGGTCCGTGAGGAGGCGTTGCGCGTCCTTGAGTGTTTCATAGACGGACCGAGGAAAGGAGAGTGCGAGGAGTCCGGATGGGGGAGGGAGGAGTGATCGTGAAGGGGAGCACGTCTCGGTGACCGTGGGTTGGGGCGCGAGAAGGTCGGACGCCGAGGCTGTTTGTGCGGATCCCAGCATTGGCACAGAGAACACAAAGAGGAAGATAAGAACTGCGTACATACGGCTCTGTTCCACGCGATACCTCGTTCGTTATGTTGGTTCTGTGTTCAGTATCGTGTTTTCGGGGCGAAAGGCAAGTTTTCATGCTCACCCTATCTATTCTCCCGAGGTTCATATAGGATGAGCGTATCTATGGTCCCAGCACGCGAGGAAAAACACGAACAGAGCTTCTTTGGGCTCGGCATTGCGCCTGACCTTTTGGACGTTATTGCGCGTCTTAAGTTCACTGTTCCGACCCCTATTCAGTCACGGGCGATACCCATCGCCATTGCCGGACAGGACCTCATCGGTATCGCACAGACCGGCACCGGGAAGACGCTCGCGTTCGGTATCCCGATGCTCCAGCGTTTGGCACAGGTCCGCGGAAAGGGGCTCATTGTCCTCCCGACACGGGAGCTCGCGGTGCAGGTTGACGAGGTGCTCCAGACCCTCGGTCGTTCACTCGGCGTCCGTACCGCGGTCTTGATCGGCGGGAGTTCTCAACAGCGCCAGATCGAGGCGCTCCGCCGGAATCCGCGTATCATCATCGCGACGCCCGGCCGTCTCTTGGACCACCTGCAGAGCAAGACCGTGAGCCTCGCGGACGTTTCCATTCTCGTGCTCGATGAAGCGGACCGTATGCTCGACATGGGTTTTGCGCCGCAGATAAAACGTGTGCTCACCGCGCTTCCACGCGACCGTCAAACGATGCTCTTCTCGGCGACAATGCCCAATGAGATCGTGCACATCATCTCCGCGCATATGAAGCTTCCGGTCCGCGTCGAGATAGCGCGCCCGGGGACCGCGGCGGAACACATCGAGCACGAACTCTTCATGGTGAAGAAGGAAGAGAAGCCACGCCTCCTCGAGAAAGTACTCTACGATTACCATGGAACGGTGCTCGTGTTCTCGCGAACGAAGCACGGCGCGAAGCGCATTTGTCGCGATGTCCGCGATATGGGTCACACCGCTGCGGAGATGCATGCGAATCGGACGCTGAATCAGCGACGCGATGCGCTCGAAGGGTTCAAATCGGGCAAGTACCGCGTTCTCGTGGCAACGGATATCGCTGCGCGTGGCATTGATGTGCGTGGTATCGAGCTCGTGGTGAACTACGACCTCCCGGAGAACCCGGATGACTACGTGCATCGCATTGGGCGCACTGGGCGCGCCGGCTCTGCTGGTCGGGCGATCTCCTTTGCGACACCGGAACAGCGGAACGACGTTCGTGATATCGAGCGGCTCGTAAAATTCGAGCTCCCCCGTCGGCCGCTCCCCGAGCTCCCGCCGGACCGCGTGCACCACACCGTTCCGGAGCGTTCGTACCCGCCTCGACGTGCCCCATTCCGCGGCCGACCATCTCGTCCGACGAGTAGTTCACGTCCGGGTCATTCGCCCGCATCGCACGGTGCCTCGAGTTGGTCTCCGCATCCTCCACGTCGGTTCCCTGGTCGGCGATTCCCGGGACGTTCGGGGAGCGGGTCCCGCCCTGTTCGCTGATACTGAAGTACCCCCACGCTCGTGGGGGTTTTGGTATACTAAACTGAATGAAATTGGTGTGCTTGAATACGTTGTGTGGTGTCTTGCATGAGCCACTCATGGATTTCATAGGTTCCTCCGCGCCCGGCACGGACATTTTTTGTTTTCAGGAGGTCACCCGTGGAGGGACGCAGTCGTTCCCGGATGGTCGGCGCGCGCACGTTCTCGCGGACATCACGAACGTCCTCCCCGAGTTTGCGGATTTCTATGCGCCGATGTTCTCGACTCCCCCGGGGATCGATGAGGACATCACGGTCGGTACGGCCATCTTCGTACGTCGTTCGTTTTCTGTCTCGGATGCCGGGGCCTTCTTTGCGCACGGAGAGCTGCGGCCGCTCCGGCTCGATAATGACCCGCATTCGGTCGGTTTTGTGCAGCACCTTCGGTGCACTCGCGACGAGCGCGAATTCCTCATCGTGAACGTGCACGGTATCGCGGTGTGGCCGAAGGCCGACACCCCGGAGCGCCTCGATCAATCGCGGCGTATCCGCGCGTTCACCGATGCCGCGAATGTTCCGGCCATCATTTGCGGGGACCTCAATCTTTTCCCGGACACCGAGAGTGTGCGTATGCTCGCGAAGGACATGCGGGATCTCACTGCCGAGTATGCGATACCGACGACCCGGAGCGATTTCCATATGGGAAAGAGCTTCAAGAGCGGTTCCCCAATCGAGAGCACGTCGGATTACTGCTTCGTTTCGCCAGGTATTACCGTACGTTCTTTCTCGGTCCCGAACGTCGAGGTTTCCGACCACCTCCCACTCATTCTTGAGTTTTCCTAAGGGGTCGGGTATGGTACGATAGTCCAAAGAAAGGTCGTAAGTGATCAATATCTCAATGACACAAACACAGGAAACAGCACCGCACGCAGTAGAGAAGCAGGTGAACGTGATCGCGATCCTTTCCTACCTCTGGGTACTCTTCATCATTCCGCTCCTCATTGCGAAGGATGACGCGTTCGTGAAGTACCATGTGAAGCAGGGCATCGCGCTTTTCATCGCCGAGCTCATCATCATGGTTGTCGGTATGGTCCCGCTCATCGGGTGGGTGCTCGCGCCTATCGGCGCTATCATCACCCTTATCCTTGCTATCATGGGCATTATGAATGTCCTGCAGGGAAAGGAGGTGGAGTTGCCGATCGTCGGTCAGTACGCGCGCAGCTTCAAGATATAGCACCTCGTTTGTATGAACCCGGCCGCCTTTGGCGGCCGGGTTTTGTATTGACGTGGCTGTGAGCCCTCGGTAGAGTGGGAGGAGTTCTCGATCACAAAAAAGAGGTGCATATGGGAGCTATCTCCTGCTACGTTCTTGTGAGAGGCGACGCACAAGCCGTCATCGCCGTCTCGGATGACGATGCGCGTCGATACGGATGTCCGTACTGCGGAACTCCATACGAGTTTGGCGCCGAAGAGGCGGTGTACTATCGGGATTCCGAGTATCTCTTATGTAGGAGCTGTTTGTGTGGCTACATCGTTCTGAAGGGTACCTGCCAGGTATCCGACATCACGATCACTGGCCGTGGCGTCCACATTCCTCACCGCTCTCCGCATCCGTGCGGTGGCCCAATCTTCACGAATGGTGGGGGCATACCGACCACGAATCGAGGGCCGACAGCGACTGTCGTTCCGGTCACGAATCGTAGGCCACCGAGAGGGACGGTCCCCGAAGGGCCCGTCGGTTGTTGATGAATACACGAACGTCCGTACCATACGGACGTTTTTCTTTTACGGTTCGACGGTGATGAGTCGGGCGGTCGCGGCCGATCGCGCAATGACCACCTCGTCATTCTCCGAGAGTTCGATGGTCGCCGGTTGATTGTCGGCGTAGACGACCGCGGGTCCCCGCACGACCATGAGTTTCATGATGCTCGTATCCGCGCTCACCATATGGTCCGATTGCTCGGTCGAGTTATTGAATGCGATGCCGATGCCGACCGTGAAGAAACTGTCGGTGATGCTCCGGTAGTAGCCGGTCGAACCGAGCGGGGTTGCCGCAACGATACCGTCCCCGATGATCTCGCCGCCCACCGGCTTGCCGTCGACGTAGAGGTGGTAGCGGATACCGTGCCGCGGATCCGCGTTGTGGACAATGATATCGTTCATCGCGGTGAGCGAGCGTCCGTTCGCGTGTACGTCGAGCTTCATAAGTTCCCGAAAACCATACCGTCCGGAGGCAACGCGTTCCAGTATCTCATCGTTCGTGAGCGGCGCGCAGAGCTTGCAGATGCGGCTGTTCCGGAGGAGGAGCTTCGGGATGCCGGGGTACTCATACTCCGCCCGGAGGACACTCCCGTCACCGCCGTAGCAGATGACTACATCCTGTCCCTCGGTGACCGGCGTGATGCCGTACCGGGGAAGGAGTGATTCGAGGGTCTCGGTTTGTGGGCCAAATACGAGTGCGTTCATACGAGAGTATGGTACTCGGCGGCCCGTTCCTGTGCAATACACTGCGCCGGTCCGGTGAATTGACGAATGGGTCGAGTGGCTACACAATAGCCAGAGTTGTTCGTTGTTCCTTAACGCACATGCAAAGGAGGGATGTATGGAGATCACTCCCGGGATAGTCTCGTACGTCATCTATGCTGGATTGGTCGTCGTTGCTGTCCTTTTCGCGCGCGGCATGATTCGGTTGCGTTTTAAGGCGGAGAGTAGATCCAAGCCGCCTCCGTCCCCGAAGCTGTAGGTTCGTTCCGTTCCCGAAAAAAAGAGCTCGTTGCATATGCAGCGGGCTCGTTCTTTTCTGTTCACTGGATGGAAATGGCGATCTCGGTGTCCCACAGCGAGATATACGTGATAGAGAACCAGCTCTGTATCTCCAACTCATCGAAGAGGGTTTCCTGGAGTCGTTCCTTCTCTCGTGGCGAAAGCATTCGGACGCGATACGTTATCCGCTTCATGGCTCCTCCGTTCGATATACTCGTATCAGTATATCGCGAATCGAACGGATTGTCAGAGGTCGGTCCTCGAGCAGGAATATCCATTGATTCGTCGCTCGCGCTAGAATACCATACATACATGCTCGCGAATATCTGGTTCATCGCGCTTTCGGGTCTTATGCTCCTCGGCGGCCTCCTCGGTATCGTGCTGCCGCTTCTCCCGGCGGTTCCGCTCGCATGGCTCGGGTTCGCGCTCTATGCGTACGTGACCGGATTCACGGAGATCCCGCTCCTCACGGTCCTCGTTTTTCTTGCGCTCTCGGTCGTCTCAGCGGGGTGCGACATCATCCTTCCTGCGTATGGGGCAAAGCGGCTCAACGCATCGAAGCTCGCGGTACTCGGATCAGCGCTCGGTGTCGTTGTTGGTGTGGTGTTCTTGGGTCCCCTCGGCATCATCGTCGGGCCCCTTGTCGGCGCTGGCGTTGGCGAACTTCTCTCGGGGAAGGAATGGAAGGAATCCATTCGTGCGAGCGCAGGGGTTGTTGCGGGTATTCTCGTGAACATGCTCCTGAAGATCGCGCTCATACTCACCATGATCGGATTTTTCATCGTCGCATTGGTATAGAATGAACGTATGACACAACGAACAAAGATACTCATCGGGTGCGCTCTCGGCCTTGTTTTCGCCCTCGCCGCTCTCGCTCTTCTCCGTGGTGACGAGGATACGTGGCTCTGCGTCGATGGCACGTGGGTGCGGCATGGGAATCCGACCGCGCCGATGCCGTCGACGCCATGTTCGGGTGGTACCCCGGGGGTCGCGGATCCGCGAACCGCTTCGTACGTCATTGATGGGAAGGTTGTTGCGCTCGTGAACGGACATGCGGAAGAGAATATCCCCGACTCCTCTGCAAAGATCGTGACCGACGTCTGGACGGTCTCACCGACCGGCAACCTCGACGGTATCGGTGGGGAGGATGCCGCGGTCATTGTGACGCAGACCACCGGGGGAACGGGAACGTTCTACTACCTTGCTGCTGCGCTCGGTGGAACGGCCGGCTATCGAGGAACGAACGCGCTTTTTATCGGCGACCGCATCGCGCCCCAGAACGTGAGCATCGATGCCGGTCAGGTTCTCGTGAACTATGCGGACCGCAATCCCGGCGAGAGTTTCGCGGTACGGCCTTCGCTCGGCGTGACGCTCTACGCATTCATCGAGAACGGTACGCTCACGGTTGGCGGTCCGCGATCACAGGAGAGCCGTATCCGAGTGACCGCGCCTCTCGCGAACACGGTCATTTCAAGCCCGCTTCCGGTATCGGGGGATGCGCGTGGCACGTGGTACTTCGAGGCGTCCTTTCCCATTGAGCTGCGCGACAGTGCGGGGAATACCATTGCGACCCACTACGCGACCGCGCAGGGCGAATGGATGACGGAGGAATTCGTGCCATTCACCTCCTCACTCTCGTTCACGGCGCCCGCGACCGATACCGGTGTGCTCGTACTGAAGCGCGATAACCCCTCGGGTCTTCCCGAGAATGACGCAGAGGTTCGCATTCCCATCCGGTTCCGGTAGGGTAGCGGACCGACCTTCGAACAATGGCGACATTCGTGACACACGGGCTTGTCGGTGCCGCATCACTCGCGGTTCCCGTGCGACTCCTCGGTGGGAAGCCGTGGCTCGTCCGCACAGCGGCGGCCCTCGGGTTTGTTCTCGGTTCCGCGCCCGACACCTTTGATTGGGTCGCGGCGACCATTTTCAATGCCGACCGGTGGGTCCTCTACAGCCAGTTCCACGACGGCATCTACACCACGGTGTGCGCCATCGTGTATCCCTGCGGCCTCCATCTCCTCGCGGACAAACCATTCCATCGTATCCCCGGGTACGACTGGTGGAACGATCTCTGGTGGCTTGAGATCGGCCTCGGCCTCTGCGGCCTCGCGCTTACCTGGTGGGCCGTACGAAAGCGGAGCAGAACAGCACTATGACGCTCACCGCCGCAGAATTCGAGCAGCTCGTCGCAAAAGGCATCGACCGTATCCCCGAGCGTTTCCTCGAGAAACTCGAGAATGTCGCGATCGTTGTCGAGGATGAGCCAACAAAAGAACAGCTCGTATCGGTTGGACTTTCGGTCCCGGGGGACACGCTCCTTGGGCTCTATGAGGGCGTGTCGCACGTCGATGGCGGCCACTACCACCGTGGTATGCCGGACCGTATCACACTCTTCCGGTTGCCGATACTCGAGGAGGCGGAAACGAAGGATGATATCGCGGACATCGTTGCGGATACTGTCTGGCACGAGATTGCGCACCACTTCGGCATGAACGAGGATGAGGTCGAGGCCGCCGAGGACAAGCGGTGGGCAGCCGAGGACACGAACCATGCGTAACAATCCATTCGACAACCGAAAACCGCCGGCACGTTCCGACATCAAGCCCGGGGTCGCGGTCTGGGTCATCGAGAAGAAGAACTACGGGACTCGCAATTACACCCAGGGTATCGTGGGGGAGGTGCTCTCGCCGGGAGGCACCCACCCGCGCGGCATCAAGGTGCGCCTCACGGACGGCACCGTTGGCCGCGTGCAGTGGCTCGTGGAAGGGTAATATTGACATAAGCTCTCCTATGTGCTATACTGTATCCAGCGACTTGAGAACCGTGTCGCCAGCTTCTCCGGAGTACTCGGGCTGATCGCTTGAGAGTACGCTCCGGAGCACACCGTGTGGTGGGCTGAATCGAATGTATGGAGGTTTATATGTTCACGACAGCAGGTATCGTGCTCATGGTAGTGGTCGGACTTCTCCTCGCTGCGCTTATCATTTGGGGGCTCCGAAAGAATCGGAGGGAGCGGGATCAGAAGATGTACCGTATGGGATACAAGACAATGACACAGCACCACGAGCGCGCGATGACGCTGAGGGATAAATGGTGGCAGGAGAAATTGACCGCCGCCGAAAAGACGATCGAACTTCTTCGGCAGCAGAGCGACCAGCTAGCGACCAAGCTCGTCAACGAAATGCTTGCCAGTGCGCGGAAGTAAGAACGAACACCGCCCCAACAGAGAAATCTGTTGGGGCTTTTCATTTCTCGTCTCGAAACACAGGGTACTTTAATTAATTAAAGTACCCTGTGCAGGGTGGCTGGGTCGGGTGCCGTGGTATTGAGGGACGCGAGGTCAGGGGCTAGAATGGGGGTGTATGCGCCACGCCCATTTTCTCGTACTCATCGGTATCGCGCTCGCTGCGTTCATTGCTGCCCAGGTGCTCTGGGGCGGCTCGCTCGCGGCACCGACCGTTGCCGAACCTACATTCAAGACGATGAAGTATGATTTTCGCGAGACGGGGAACATGGCTCGGCTTCATCCCGAATTGAACGGCGGGCGGTGGTTCCTCATCTACGAGCGACCGGGCGCACCGGCAATACCCGTGCGTCTCGCGTTCTCCGATATGACCCGATGCCTGAAACATGGCGTGCGCGTTCCGTCGTGCCTCACCGTCGAACTACCCGATGGTGTCCACGTCCACGTTGAAGGGTACCTGAAGGGTGATGAGGTCACCGTTGGCGTGCTCACGTTCCTCGATTGAGCGGGAGCGGGGTGTGCATAAGCCGGAAAAGTGTTCTCCAGTATGGACTCTTCCCGCTTGTTCCGGAGCACGACGGTTCGATACACTAGAAGTATGAGCAACTCCATTCGTCGGTTCCTCCGCGGCACGAAGCGTGTCGTCGTTCCGGTGGTCGTGGTTGGTATGATCGGGATGGCGGCCATGCCGTTCTCGCAGGCAGCCGTCGATCGAGGGGCGTCGGGTATCGTGCCGGGTCAGTACATCATCGTCATGAAGGACGGTGTTGCTGACGGGACCGATATGGTCGCGGACCAACTTGAGCGGTCGCACCGTATCAGGACCGAGGCTCGTTTCTACCGCGTGCTCCGTGGATTCACTGCAACACTTTCCGATGCGCAGCTTGCGGAGGTGAAGAATGACCCGCGTATCGCGGCCGTTGTTCCGGACCGCATTGTTGAAGCGTTCGGTCCGACCAGACTCGCGCCATCCTTTTCGCGCGTGACGGTCCCGCAGCCGGCACAGGTGGTACCGACGGGCGTCGCGCGTATCGGTGCAGCAACGGACAGTGGGACTGGCGCTGGTGTCACCGTTGCGGTGATCGATACCGGCATCAATCTTTCGCACCCCGATCTCAAGGCAAACATTGTTGCGAATAAGAATTGCCTCGCGCCGCGGAAAACGGGAACGGACGATAACGGACACGGGACGCACGTCGCCGGGACCATCGCGGCACTCGATAATTCCATTGGTGTCGTCGGTGTCGCCCCACAGGCGAAACTCGCGGCAGTGAAGGTGCTGAACTCGAAGGGAGCAGGGACGTGGTCCTCGGTCATTTGCGGTATCGATTGGGTGACACAGAACGCTGCGCGGTATGGGATCACGGTCGCGAACATGAGTCTCGGTGGCGCAGGCGTGAGCGATGGTGATTGCGGGGCGACGAATGCGGATCCGCTCCATCAGGCCATCTGCCGTTCGCGAGACGCGGGTATCACGTACGTTGTCGCTGGTGGGAACAATGGGGCGGATGCGAGTGGTTTTGTTCCTGCGGCGTACACCGATGCGGTCATCGCAGTATCCGCGCTTGCCGATTCCGATGGAATAGCGGGAGGGAGCGGATCAGCAACTACGTACGGTCCCGACGACACGTTCGCGACCTTTAGTAACTATGGGAACATCATCCCGATCGGCGCTCCGGGTGTCGGTATTCGCTCGACCTGGCTCGGTACGGGATACGCAACGCTTTCGGGAACGAGTATGGCGGCGCCGCATGTTGCGGGTGTTGTGGCACTCTACGGTGCAGCACATCCGGGGGTGACGTGGACGGCAATTCGTGATGCCCTGGTCAGCGCTGGCGAGGTTCTCGGTGCTGGACATAGCGATCCATCCGGCGTGCATCCCGAGCCCGTGGTCCGGGTACCGGCTCTCTGATCTCCTCGCGTATCGAAATGGACGACGAACGCTCTTTCCGGAGCGTTCGTGTTTGATAAATCACCCGAGTGGGGTATTGTAGGCGGAGAGTATGAAAGGATTCTGGGAAAAACTATCTCGCCCGTCCGCGGTTTCCGGCGGAAGAGGGTCGAATCCTGCCTGCGCAGGCAGGCCGTTCTTTGCGCTCGCGCCGATGCTCGATGTCACCGACGCGGCGTTCCGTCGCATCATCGCGACGTACGGGAAATTTACCCGCCCTGATGGTACGACTTCAGGTGGGCCTGACGTGATGTGGACCGAATTCGTTTCTGCTGATGGCCTCTGTTCGGTGGGGCGGGAGAAGCTCCTCCCGATGCTCGCGTTCTCGCAGGAGGAGCGGCCGATCGTCGCGCAGATATTCGGAGCGGACCCCGCGCACATCAGGGAAGCTGCTGCGCTCATCGCGGAGCTCGGGTTCGACGGTATTGATATCAATATGGGGTGCCCCGACCGGAAGGTCGTGAAGCAGAACGCAGGCGCCGCGCTCATTCGTACGCCGAAGCTTGCGCAGGATATCATCCGTGCCGCGCAGGAGGGTGGAGGTGGGCTCCCGGTTTCCGTGAAAACACGAACAGGGGACATGGAGGACACGCTCGCGGAATGGCTCCCGCATCTCCTCGAAATGGAGCCCGCGGCGGTCACTATCCACGCACGAACGCGAAAGGATATGTCGAAGGTGCCCGCACGGTGGGAGCGGGTTGCGCAGGCCGTCGGTATCAGGGATACGCTCGGCTCAAGCGCGCTCATCATCGGGAACGGCGACGTTCCGAATATTGCGGAAGGAGAGCGGCGCGCCAAAGAGTCCGGGTGTGATGGCGTGATGATAGGGCGCGGCGTATTCGGGAATCCCTGGGTCTTCCGCCGGGACGGGTACGTGCCGACGCGTGAGGAGACGCTCCGGGTCCTTCTCGAACATACGAAGCTCTTCGAAGAGCTGTACGGCGCTGACCCTTTGACCGGACGAAGGGTGAAGAGTTTTGATCTCATGAAGAAGCACTTTGCCGCGTACGTGCACGGGTGGGAGGGGGCGAAGGAACTCCGCGTTGCCCTCATGGCGGCAAAGAACGTAGGTGAGGTGGAGGAAGTGGTCCGCGCTTCCTCGACGGTGGGGAGCAGGGGAGAATAAAATACACTACAGCACATGAACCGAAAGTCGCGCCGGACTGCATCCAGCATGGCGGACGAAAGGGCAGAGGGTGTCCTAGGAAACGGCCTCGAACCCCACGAGACTGAACGATAAGGGTAGCGGTGTCTGTGTCAGTCCCACATCCTATCCGATCCTTCAGGCGGGAACCGAGATTTCACGGACTGGCGTGAGTACCGGTCAGTACACCCGCGGTAGGCGAATGTGTTATTTTCTCAAATGGAGTAACCCCTGGCATACGTGCCAGGGGATTTTATTTCACGCGTGATCTATACCTCCTTCTCTTTCTCGATCTTCGCGAGTATCGCCTTCACGCCCTTCACGCTCTCATCGTCGATGACCGAGAGGGAGAGGGTTTTTTTATTGAGCTTCTTCAACGCCGCAACCTTCTTTTTTAGCGTCGTCGCATCGACGTTATCCGCGCGAGAGACGAATACGTATTCCGTCTTTTTGAGGAGCTCCTTGTTCCATTTACCGAGCTCTCCGCGGACCGTTTTGTAGTCGGTCACCGGGCTCGTGGATTCCGCGGAAACGAGGTGGAAGAGGATACGGGTCCGCTCGATGTGGCGGAGGAACTTGATGCCGAGCCCCTTTCCCTTCGATGCTCCTTCGATGAGCCCCGGGATATCCGCGAGGATGAGTGTGTAGAAGGTTCCGAGGTTCGGTTCGAGTGTGGTGAAGTTATAGTTCGCGACCTTCGCCTGCGCACGCGTGAGTTCGTTCAAGAGCGAGGACTTCCCGACGTTCGGGAGGCCAATGAGGCCAACGTCGGCGATAAGCTTCAGTTCGAGACGGATGTCGCCGAACTCGCCCGGGGTACCGGACTGGAATTGCCGTGGCGAGGTATTCGTCGAGGAGCGGAAATGGAAGTTCCCCCTTCCGCCGCGTCCGCCCTTCGCCACACGTATCTGTTCGCCGATCTTCAGTATCTCGATATCCTTCCCGGTCTCGAGTATATGGACCACGGTCCCGACAGGAACACGGACGATGCGGTCCGCACCGGTCTTTCCGTCGACGAACTGCCCGCGTCCATCGCCGCCGTTCTGTGCGACGATCTCCTTCTTGAATCGGAACTGGTTCAAGAGCGAGAGATCGGATGATCCTTCGAGGAAGACGTTTCCTCCCATCCCGCCCGTTCCGCCGGTCGGTCCGAGTGACATCAGGTTCTTCTGGAATGCGACCGCGCCCTTTCCACCGTTACCGGCCTGGACGCGTATCGTTATGTCGTCGATGAGCATGCATTCATTCTACGGCATTCGGGCGGAATCTGATAGAATGACACTATGATCGTGCGGAAGATTGGTTTCGTCCCGGTACCGGTGCTCATTGGCGTACTTGCGCTCATCGCGCTCGGCGCTGGTTTTGGCGTCCGTGTGTGGAGGGAGACGGCGCTCGTTGCGGATGCGGGGGCGTTCCTCGTTTTGAACCCGGAATGCCGTCTCGCGTCGCAGTGTATGGCGCTCGATTGCGAGGGGCGGACATTCGTCGTTGCAAGTGACGTCACGTTCGACGTGGTCCAGCAGGTCCGCACGAGTTGGTGCGGAGGCGCAGAGGTCATTGGGCGCCAAACAGGCGTGCGGTGCGGTTCGTACGGCCGGTGCGTCTTGGGAGACGAGGACGCCGAAGGTGTAGGCGCAACGAATCTCGCCTCGGCAACGGACTTCGAGATCGGTTCCGTTTTTGTCTATCCGAACATCGAGTCCGCATTCATTGCATGGCGCACGAGTGTCCCCGCTGATTCACGGGTCGTTGTGAGCGCTCCCGATGGGCGCGAGACCATTATTGAGTCCGAGTCGGGACGTGCGGTCGACCACCGAGCTGCCGCGTACGGCCTTGAGAGCAATACGGAGTACACGTACCGTATCGAAGCCAATTTTCAACGAGGAGTAACCGCCCAGGAGCGGGGTGTTTTCCGGGTCCTTGCCGCCCCATCCCACACTCCCTAGCTCCTACCCTCTATCCATATGCATAACACACGCGCAGGTTTCTCGTTCATCGAAGCGCTCATCATCCTCTCGGTGATGACGTTCATCGAGGCCGCCATCATTATTGCGGTCGATCCATGGAGTCGTTTCCAGGAAACGCGGAACCTCCAACGTATCGCGAACGTGAACTTCATCACTGACGCGATATACATGAACGTTATCGACAACAACGGGACGTTCCGGTGCGATGCCGGTGACCTCCCCGGTACCCCGATGACGATGGCGAGTGAGAACGGGTATAACATCGCCCCCTGTCTCGTGCCTCGCTACTCGACGACATTCCCGTACGATCCGGGCGCGAAGGAGTCCTACTACAACTCGAAGCGCGATTACAATTCCGGCTATCAAGTGATGCAGAATCCGGTCACCGGGAAGGTCATCGTGCTGGCGCCCGCTTCTGAACTCGGTCAGAACGTCACTGTGGAGCGTTGACAGAACGCCGAGGAACGGATACAATCGAGGTACCAGTTAAGTGATCCGCTCACCCTCGGCTACCGCGCGGTAGCCATTTTTTCACCACTCTATGGACATATGTAACATCGCCATCATCGCCCAGGTCGACGTCGCTCCTCGCTCTGCTCGGAGCTCCCTAACACCCAGCGGTTTTAGTATTTCCGCCACGGGAAAACTCCCATTTTCCCGACCCCTTTCCCGTCGACGTGGGCGATAGAAGTCCCGTTTAGAAACATGCAACAGATCAGAAATATCGCCATCATCGCCCACGTCGACCACGGGAAGACCACGCTCGTCGACGCGCTCCTCAAGCAGTCCGAGCACTTCAAGCTCCGGATGGATGCTCCGCAGGACCTCATCATGGATTCGAATGAGCTCGAACGGGAACGCGGCATCACCATCTTTTCGAAGAACGCCTCCCTCATGTACAAGGACGTGAAGGTGAACGTTGTCGATACTCCGGGCCACGCCGATTTCGGTGGAGAGGTCGAGCGTATCATGCGGATGGTTGATGGTGTCCTTCTCCTCGTTGACGCGAAAGAGGGTCCGATGCCGCAGACGAAGTTCGTCCTCCGGAAAGCCATTCAAGCGGGCCACCCGGCAATTGTTGTGGTGAACAAGATCGATAAAAAAGATGCACGGCCGCTCTGGGCATTGAACCAGACCTTCGATCTTTTCATCGAGCTCGGTGCATCGGACGCGCAGGTGAATTTCCCGGTCATCTATGCAGCAGCGAAAGAGGGGAAGGCGGGCACGACGCCCGACCTCGCGGCGATGACCGACATCATCCCGCTCTTCGATGCCATCCTGAAGCACATTCCGCCTCCGGTCGCGGACATCGAGAAGCCGCTCCAGATGCTCACCGTGAACCTCGCGTACGACAACTACAAAGGGAAAGTGGCGATCGGTCGGCTCTACTCCGGGGTTTTGAAGAAGAACATGCAGGTGGCGCACATCAACCGTGCGGGCGTGGTCGCGAAGGCACAGGTGAATGCAGTGATGCTCTTCTCGGGGCTCCAGCGCATCGATGCGGACGAAGCAGCGGCGGGAGATATCGTCGCTATTGCGGGAATTCCCGATATCACCATTGGTGAGACCATCACGGACCCGGAGCATCCGGTCCCACTCCCGGTTATTGCGATCGACGAGCCCACCATCAAGATGACGTTCGGCGTGAACACGTCGCCGTTCACCGGGCGTGAAGGCGAATACTCGACCTCACGGAACCTCAAGGAGCGCCTTGAGCATGAACTCGAGACCGACGTTGCGCTCTCTGTGTCGCCGGGTACCACGGGCGACCGGTGGGTCGTTGCCGGACGCGGCGAGCTCCACCTCGCGATACTCATCGAGAAGATGCGACGTGAGGGATTCGAGCTCGAGGTCTCGAAGCCGCAGGTCATTTTCAAAGAACAGAACGGCAAAACATTCGAACCGATGGAGCTTGTTTCCATCGAGGTTCCCGAGGAGATGAGCGGCATCGTCATCGAAATGTTCGGTCGCCGGCTCGGCGTCATGAAGGACATGCGCGTCGACCGGAACCGCGCACTCATGGATTTCGCGGTCCCGACGCGCGGTCTCATCGGCGTCCGCAACGAGTTCCTCACGGGCACGAAGGGGATGGGTATCATGAACAGCATCTTCCTCGGCTACGAACCGCGGAAGGGCGAGTGTGCAACGAATCCGCATGGGTCGCTCGTCTCGTCCGGATCGGGGCTATCGAACAGCTACGGGCTCATCAATGCGCAGGGTCGCGGGCCGCTCTTCATCGGTCCCGGCATCGAGGTGTACGAGGGGATGGTCATCGGGCAGAACGCAAAGGCGAATGATATCCCGGTGAACATCTGCAAAACGAAGGAACTCACGAACTTCCGAACGAAGAATTTCGGTATTCAGGAAACACTCGCGGTACCCCGTCTCATGGGACTCGAGGATGCGTTGGATTACATTGGAGAGGACGAACTCGTCGAAGCGACACCGAAGTCGATCCGTATCCGCAAGCGGTACCTCACCGACAACGAGCGGAAGCGGGCAGCGAAGGGAGAGTAGTGACAAAAAACCATATGAGAACAAAGATAATCGCGACCATAGGGCCGCGGTCGGAATCAAAGCCGGTGCTCCGTGAGCTTATTGCGGCGGGTATGGATATCGCTCGCATGAACTTCTCGCACTGCACGTATCCCGAATACCGCAAGCGCGTCGCAGCAATTCGCGACCTCTCGAAGCGGATGCATAAACGCGTGTCCATTCTCCAGGACCTCAAAGGGCCCCGCATCCGTGTCGGCGAGCTTCCGAAGTCGGGCCGTGAGCTCAAGGATGGAGAGCGGGTAATTTTCACGACGGCGGCACATGGACCGAAGGGGTCCATTCACATCGATGACCCGTACCTTCACCTCGACATGAAGCGCGGTGAGCCCATTTTCCTTGCGAACGGGATCATGGAGCTGGTCGTGGAGCGGGTGGCAGGCGAGGCGATAACGGCGAAAGTAGTACGCGGTGGAACGCTCTTCTCTCGGAAGGCCGTGAACGTTCCCGCGACGAACCTTACGACATCCGGTCTCACGGGAAAGGATGTCGAGGATGTGCGATTCGCGCTCGGGGTCGGCGTCGATTACGTTGCGCTCTCGTTCGTTCAATCGGCGAAGGACGTCGAAAAACTTCGCGCCATTGTGGGACGAAAAGCGAAGATCATCGCGAAGATCGAGCGGGGTATTGCACTGAAGAATATTGACCAGATCATCCAAGCGTCGGATGGTATCATGGTCGCGCGCGGTGACCTCGGTACCGAGGTACCGGTCGAACAGGTCCCGTTCATCCAGAAGAACCTCATTCGCCACGCGGCGTGGCACGACCGCTCCTCCATCGCGGCAACGCAGATGCTCTCGTCGATGATCGATCATCCGCACCCGACGCGTGCAGAGGTCTCGGATATCGCGAACGCCGTGTGGGACGGCGCGGACGCCGTGATGCTCTCGGACGAGACCGCGGCGGGTTCCTATCCCGTCGAGGCGGTTCGCGTGATGGTGAAGGTGGTCGCGCAAGCGGAGCAGACGCACTTCCATCGGGTGAACCCGCTCTAGGGCGGAATAGTGTCGAGCAACCAAAAACCGCCCCGAAGGGCGGTTTTTGGTCTTTATTCTCTTGCTGGAGAATCAAGTCCGGGGAGCGGCATTGTCGCATCACCCAGGTCTTCGTCGAAGATGAGGTCTTCGGAGAGGATATCAGGCGCAACCTCCGGCGCGCCGTTCGCTGCTATTGCCTCGCGCATTCGCTTCTTCTCGCGTGCGGTGTGCACTACGTACGCGATGAAAGCGAGGAGCGTGAGAATCAAGAGCAGGAGGGCGAGCAGGCAGTAGTGACTGATGATCCATCCGAGTCCCGCACCGATCAGATCTCCCAATCCCGCGATCAAACCGAGCGCACCGAGGTAGAGTCCTTCAAAGAACCCTGGTCCCGTTACGGCGGTCGATGAACAGGTACATTCGCAAACAGGAGGAGTCGACGTAACTGTCGACGTAGAAACGCCTTGAATACGGGGTTGTGAAGGAACAAAACATGCGGAATTGGAAGAAACGAAGATCTGGTAGGTGACGCTGACAGAGTTCACTCCGTCAGACACTTGGATTGTTACCCGATACGGAAGCGCGCTCTTCTGTGCGGCAGTTGGCTGCCAGAAGACCGTGGCCGAGAGAGGTGCGAACGACATCCCGTACGGCGCTTCAACGAGCGTGTACGTGAGCGGGGCACCCTCCGGGTCGACCGCCTTCACCTGGTACGAATACAAGGTGCAGGACAGAGCGTCCAGTTTCGGGTTGAAGTCGGTGAAGTACGGCGGCAGGTTCACGGTGGATGTGCCGGCGACGGTTGACGTCGGTGTCGACGTCGAGGAACCGCCTCCGCCACAGTTCGTGACCGTAAGGTCGTACGTTCCGACTGCAGGAGCATTGCGTCCATCAGATGCGTTGACCGTCACCGTGTACGGCGTCGCCGATACCGCCGATTGGTCCGGATTCCATGTGATGCGTCCAGTGGACACACCGATGGTCATGCCGGTCGGGGCAGTGGCGAGCGTGTAGGTGATGGGGTCCCCATCGATATCGACTGCGTTCACGTCATACGAGTATCCGGAACTCCAGCAGAACGATGCAGGCGCGACAGTGAAGCGCGGCTGAACGTTCGAGCTGCCACCGCCGCAATTCGACGTGCAGACCGGAGGCGGTACGACGGGTTCCGGTACCGTGATGGTGACCGTCATCGTCGTCAGCGCGCATCCGTCGGATGTCGTGAATGTTGCGGTGTAGGTTCCGTATGCCGTCGGTATCCACGAGAACTCTCCCGTCGACGTCGAGAAGACGGCGAACTGGGGAAGATTCGCGGTGACCGTGAGCGGAGTACCATCGGGGTCGATCATGGAGACCATGAACTCGACAGGAGAACCAATGGTTCCCGTGGCGGTTGTGGGTCCGGTCATGATCGGCGGGTGGTTACCGATGCACGCAGAAGGCGAAGCCGTGACGATGATGGTCACCGTCATGGTTGTCGTTGCGCAGCCATCGAATGTCGAGAACGTTGCGGTGTACGTACCGGTCGCGCTCGGCAGCCACGAGAACTCTCCCGTCGACGTCGAAAAGACGGCGAGCGGAGGGAGTTCAGCGGTGACTGTGAGCGGGTCGCCATCCGGATCGATCATGGAGACCATGAACTCGACCGCAGAACAGGTGGTTCCTGTCGCTTCGGTCGGTCCGGTCACGATCGGCGGATGGTTCGTCGCCGGGATAGGGCACTGCATGAGAGGCCAGTACACGCTGTCCTCAGTGTTGAGGGAGAGCGTGTGTGA
>Ga0172379_10000494_pt1 | contig 98009 bp, 114 predicted proteins | sample GrowelOW334metaG_FD_119756 | JGI IMG/M metagenome (GOLD analysis project Ga0172379, IMG submission 119756) | Groundwater microbial communities from an aquifer near a municipal landfill in Southern Ontario, Canada - Groundwater well OW334 metaG | ecosystem: Environmental > Aquatic > Deep...
CTTGATCAACAACAAACCAAGAAAGATTTTAGGTTATCGCTCCGCCTTGGAGGTGGCGGAGAAGGCTGGTATATTAACAGGATTAAAAGTGGGAGTGTCCTAATTCTGGGATGAATTTAGGTAAGACCACCTGATGTATATTATATCACATCTGCAGAAAAAAGCAAGTAAAAAGACCTAATACGGCCTCGTTGAGCCATATTAGGTCTTTTTCTTCTTACTATTCGTCTACCCCTGTTACCCGAGGGCCACCTCGACGAGAGGCTGTTTGGCCTCCAATCAGGTATTTACGCGGGTTGTCGCAGAGATCGATAAAGTCGTCAGTGGCTTCGCGGAGTTTGCTACTAGTACTACGACCGAAAGCAATCACCTCCACTTGAACACCCATATTTTCCTTTAGATATTGAACGAGCGGGACAAAGTCGCCATCACCAGACACAATTACCACTGCATCCAGCTTTGGAGCTAGTTTGATAGTGTCGACAGCTAGACCCACATCCCAATCGGCTTTTTTAGAACCACCAGCAAAGATCTGGAGATCTTTGGTTTTAGTTTCGATGCCGGCTTTACCGAGGGCTTCGAGGAAAGCTTTTTCCTCCCCTGTTTCAGTGGTGACGAGATAAGCGAGAGCGCGAATAAGATCGCGACCAGCGACGGCGTCTTTCATAATCGCATTGAAATTGACGCGAGCATGATAGAGATTTTTAGCGCTATGATAAAGGTTTTGGGTATCAATGAAGACGCCCACGCGCTGACCTTTGTGTTTAAATATACTCATATATATCCTCTCTAACTTTTTAGTTATTTATAAAATAGTTGCCTAATAATTTTTTTATATTGTTTCGACCCCAACCTGTCTTTAAAAATCTTTCTCGCATATAGGCATCATGCGAATTAAGAAAGGCTTCATAAAAAATTAACTTAAATTTACCACGTTTCTTGGTTGATGGCACTTTTTGAGAATTATGCAATACAACTCTCTTTTTTAGGTCGCTCGTGCAACCAATGTATAATTCATCATCCTCATCGCTTTTTAGTATATAAACGTATTGCATAATTCGTAACTAAAAAGTTAGGAGGATAAAAATCGACCGAAAATCGAATTGATTTTCCTGCTCATATTATCAGCTAAGAAGAAGTAAAAAACAAATTTGCAACAATCAACCCACCGCGAGGGTGGGTTGCTGCAGTGCTTTTATAAAAAATTAAGCGACAGGACCTTCGTTTTTCTTGTTCTGACCGTCAATGTATTTCTGGTGAGAACGGCGCTTGGCGACGAGCTTGAGCAGGCCACGGCGAGAGTGATTGTCTTTTTTGTGAACTTTCAAATGTTCAGTCAATTCGGCAATCCGTTCGGTCAAAAGAGAGACCTGCACTAGAGAGGAACCAGTATCCTCGTCATTGATGCGAGCCTTTTTGATCAAAACTTGTTTCTTGCTGGTTGATAACATGATGATTGTATATTAGCACGTAGGGCTAAAAAATGCAAGGCCCACACCGTGAACGGCGGGGCCTTGGTGAGATTGTTCATTTTTACCTCCTCTACCCGCGAATACGGGCAAAATAGGGAAAAATGAACTCCGGGTACAGTAGAAAGAACCTGATTCTGTTCCAGAGTGGTTCTTTGGCCATAACTTGGAAGATCGTCTCCCTGTGGGTGGCTCGGAAGATCTTGGGCGTAACCGCCCTTTTAATCTCCTCATATTTTCCTTTGCCATCGCGCTTGACGATAGTTTGGAAAATTTTCTCCAGGATCTCTTTTTCTTTCAATTTTTTCCCTTTCTAGCCCCCAAATTCGGGCTCGAGTTCCTCTGTAGCTTTTTTTACTGCTCCTTTACCACCATAACACAAATCTCTAGTTTTTGCAAATCCTTCCAGAATTTCTTGCCGATTGGGTGATCCTTGGTATTCTTTCTCTACCCAACCACCATATTGCCTAATAGATCTTATTATTTCCTCTTTACTACCCGGTTCACCGAAACAAACAGGTATAAACTCGGCTCGTTTTTATTGATTCCCTTACGGATTCTTTAGAACCCTCGTAAGAAGATTTTATTTGAATCTTCACAAGTTTGTTGCCATCTCTGAATTCAACATCCACTCCTCCATCGTCAAGGCCATCTACTATCCGCCCGTCCAATATATCGGCATAGGCTTGCATTGTGACTTCTCCAACGAAATCAGAGTATCTTCTAGTGGTTTCTTTTAGTCCCTCCTCTTTGTTGGGTGTGATTTCTTCGAGTGTCATATTTAAATAAATCATTACCTGTTAACTAGATAATGATAAACCTTTTTGATAATAAAAAAAGCCCAACTAGGTTGGGTTTGGTGAATTATATTGGTGTGCAGGCAACCCCTGTGAGCTGGCGAACGGAGCAGTCGTCGTATGACGGCAATAGAGATTATTTTCTAGTCTAGTAATTAGATAATCTCTTTTTTTCCACTACTAAATATGCCTTTATTGTGCGACATGGTGATATAATTCACCCTATATGGCAGACATCCAAAAACTCAAACGGGAATTTCTCGAATATATGGAGATTGAGAGAGGGCGGTCGCTCAAAACGGTTGAAAACTATGACCGCTATCTCACTCGTTTGATCAAACAAAGCGACATCAAAGATACTGAGGATATCAATGATGATGTCGTCCGGTCTTTTCGCTTGTGGCTCAATCGTCAGCCTTCGGGTCAGGGCCGAGCTAGGTCCAAGGAGGGCGTCGATAATCTCAAGAAAAATACTCAGAACTACTACCTGATAGCTTTGCGAGTATTTTTGAAATATCTAGCTAAGCGTGGGGTCAAATCCCTCCCGCCAGATAGGATTGAGCTGGCCAAGACCCCAGCCCGTGATCTCGATCTGATTACCGAAGTGGAGCTCTCTCGCCTACTGGCCGCCCCGAGTGGAGCCGAGGTTAAAGATTTGCGGGATAAAGCCATGATGGAACTCCTCTTCTCGACTGGTTTGCGTGTGTCGGAAATGTGTCGTCTCGATCGCGATAGTATCAATATGGCTCGGGATGAGTTTAGTGTCCGCGGTAAGGGTGAAAAAGTCCGCCTGGTTTTTATTTCTGATGGTGCCAAAGCTGTGCTCAAGACTTATCTGGCCAAGCGCAAGGATATGGACGAGGCGATGTTTGTCGGTATTTCTCCTGTAAAATCAAAGGGGCCGAACCACGTAAAATCGCCAAGCTCTCACGGGGCAAGAAGTGAAGGCCGGCTGACTCCGCGTAGTGTGGAGCGGATTGTGAAGCACTATGCTACCAAGGCTGGTATTTCCAAGAAAGTTACTCCCCATACCATTCGTCACTCTTTTGCTACCGACTTATTGCAAAACGGCGCTGATATCCGTTCGGTCCAAATGATGCTCGGCCACGCCAATGTCTCTACTACTCAGATCTATACTCACGTGACGGATAAACATTTGCGGGATATTCACAAGAAATTTCATAATAAGAAATAGGTTATACAGAAATTTATATTGAAAAATAAGGGTAAATTTGTGCTATTGACAAGAAGACGAAACGGGTGTATAATAGTAGCCAGATTAGAATTATCACCTTAACCTAAGTTGGTTAGGGTGTTCGAATAAGTTTGACATCAAATAGGAAAAACGGAAGGAAAAATACCTCATGACAACGGCAACCGCAATACAAAAAGGTTTGGCAGACCTTGACTTTGCCCGCAGTCTGTTCGTCCGGGGAACCGAGTGTCTTGGCTCCGATGAAATCGCAAAGACCTTTGGGGTTAGTGTGGCCCCAGCTCCCGAAGATATCCCACCCATCCCGTTCACGGAAGAGGAATTGATGCGGGCTCGCGAGCTTGGCCAGTTTCTCATACTGTGCGGGCCGGTCAGTATGGCCGAGATGAACAAGGTGCTCGACAACAAGCTCTGCTACGGCAAATTGCTGTACGATACGGACTGGTACCAGGGCGAGAATTTCTACCTGCAGGAGAAGGCCGACTGGCATTGGCGTCTCGTAACCCGCGAAGTGATCCCGGGTTCGGCTGGTCAGAACTATCTCCAGCAGACTCGCACGATCGCGAAGTACCTCGTGGACAAGGTGTACGTGGGGCAGGAATTACCCTCGCGGTATGCCGAAGCCATCGCCGAGCTTGATTGGTGCGAAGATGAGCTCACTGAGCTCATGAAGAGCGACTGGAAAAAGGCTGCCGAGCAATTGGTCACTCTCAAGCTGAATCAGCGGTTTCGGGAAACGCCGGCGCAGGTGCTGTGGAGTGTGGCCTTGTTCAAGAAGATCAACCACGAATACCTTCTCCCCAGTATGTACACCTGGACCAATCAGCGCTCGTCTGGCGGTTACCTCGTCCACGTGGGCTATGCCGATGCTGACGGTGTGCGCGTCTACTTCTACGACCCGAGGAACTCGGACGACTGCCTGGGTGTCCGTTTTTCCCGCAGTGCCTTGGACTTGGAATCGTGATTTCTTGTCCGACTGTATTCTTGTTCTTCCTTTGGCCCGTCTAGGGTCAAAGGCCGTCGCGCCACTTGCTTGTCAGGTGGCGCGATTTTACTTTTTTCAATATAATAAACTTGGCTAATGAAAGGCTGTTTACGAATAGTCTTCGCCACATACACTGCTTATACGATTCTTTGGACAGGTGAAATTGATTTACGGAGTGTCCACAAATTATTACGCGCACGACCTCCTTGATTTGGGACGAAGTGCGTTTGCTATGGCGGAATTGTATAGAAAAACAGAGCGCTCGTCTGACGGTAACCTCGTGAACGTGGGCAATGCCGATGCTGACGGTGTGAACGTCAACAACAACGACCCGAGGAACTCGCACGACCTCCTGGGTGCCCGTTTTTCCTGCAGTGCCGAAGACTTGGAAACTCGAGCTTCGTAACTTGTCCGCTTGTTCTTCCTTTGGCCCGTCCAGGGTCAAAGGCCATCGCGCCACTTGCTTGTCAGGTGGCGCGATTTCTTTTTCAAAAAATTTTTATAAATAGCGAAACCTTCGTAATTATCTGGCATTGCGGTAAGTGATCAAAAATTAACGAGTCGAATAGAAAAATGAAACTGTTTGACGAACTTGCGAGGAGTTTTTCATTTTTCGTTAAATGAGACGACTATAATTTTTGGTCACGTGAGCATTTTGCCAGTAATTATGAAGGTTGAGCGGAGTTTATCCACAGTTTTGTCTTTTGCAGGCTATTGTCCTTTATTATCGGACAGGTGTATACTATCGGACAGAGTTGATCAGGTCTCTGAGCGAAGTGGTATCTAGGCATGTCTTTTAAGACTATTGCCAATAAAAATAGCCAAGTGCTAAACCACAAGATATACGCTTTCAATCAAGTTTTTGATTGGTGGACTGACAGGTTTCTATAAGTGCGTCAGTTTACTTTTTAAGAGTTTGATTTGATTGGTTTCCCCTAACCGATCTAGAGCGCTTGTTCGTTTTTTGGATAGCCATCATTATTAAGCTATCCTCGTTTTCCAGAGCCCGTTTAACGAAGAGGTCCCCCCTACCTTATCGTTGGCCGGGCTCTTGTTGTACCCACCTAAGTTTCTAGCCCTCGTTTTGACAAGTTTTTTAAAAAACTTGTGGGGCTAGAAATTTTGGTGGGTTTTTCCATTACTTGACCCGATGTTTCTCGTGAATCTTTCCCCGTAAAGCCATATTGCATTGGCCACGGGGCAGGTTTAATTAACTTTATGTTTTTTTCGTATTTTCTTAAGTTCTTCTGCTTCCACTTCGTCTTTCTTCTCTTTCCCCTTGTCGGCTAAGGCTTTAATTTCTTCCAGAGGTAAAACAATCAGCTCGCGAGAGCGTTTGGTTAAATATTCAGCAGTGTTTAACTCTGGATTTTCCAAGACTTCTTCTAATAAAGCGTTTAAAATAAAGCCAATTTTAGGTCCTGGAGCTTCACTGAGTTGTTTCATCAAGTCATTGCCATTAATTTTTAGCATTTTAACTGAGGTAGGTGCGCGCATGGCTTCCTCGATCATGGCTTCGTATTGGCGCAAACGATAAGGGTCCTCTTTCGGTCGGCCCATACCGATCCGGTCGCAAGCGCGGAGTTTCATTAGGTCCCAGACTAAATCCTCGCCGACATTCGCAATAATGCGACGAACAGCTGACATGGAAATCTGATCGGGATCACTGAAAAACATATGGTTGCGAACCAGTTTGACCACGGTTTCAATAGTTTGATTGGGATATTTGAGATCAGCCAAGATTTTTTTGGTCATCCTCTCCCCTATGACTTCGTGGCCATAGAAGGTGTTGTCTTTTATTTCTGGGCTAAAACGACGAGATTTTGGTTTGCCAATATCATGAAGCAGGGCAGATAGTCTCACGTGTAACGGCCAGTCGCGATCGGCGGCGTGTTGCACTGAGCGAATCAGGTGTTCCCAAACGGTATAGATATGGCTACGATTTTGTTCAATCCCGATTGATTCAGCTAATTCGGGGATAATAAAGGGTAACAGGCCAATTTTTTCACATGAAACAAGCCCGTCGGCTGGGTTGGCGGACATTAGGAGCTTAGTAAACTCATCTCGAATCCTTTCACGGGAAACATTTTTTAATAAATTCACATTTTTCTTGGCACTAGAGAGAGTGGCTGGTTCAATGGTGAAACCAAGCTGGGCGGAAAAACGCACCGCGCGGATAATTCGCAGGGCATCTTCGGTAAAACGTTCATCAGGTTCACCCACCGCTCTCACCACCCCATCTTTTATGTCCTTTAAACCTTCAAAAATGTCCGTTAGAGCGTTTTTAAGTGGATCGTAGGCCAAAGAGTTGATTGTGAAGTCACGACGCTTTAAATCGTCTTCTAGACGGTCAGAGAAGGTGACCTCATCTGGATGGCGGAAATCGCTATAACCGCCTTCTTTACGAAAGGGAGTAATTTCAACATTACGAAAAGCTAGATTTTCTTCTGTTTCATTGATAACGGTTACAGTGCCAAAAGAATTTTCATAAACTGTTTTGGGAAACAGGGCGACTATTTCTTCTGGCTTGGCATTGGTGGTCAGATCCCAGTCGTGCGGTTCCCTATTCATCAGCAGATCGCGGACACAGCCACCGACCAAATACGCTGAAAAACCCTTATCTTGTAAGGTTTTAGCAATGTTGACGATCTGTTGTGGCACAGTTAATTCTACTTTCATAACCATAATTTTAAACCTTTTTTTGATATTTTACTAATTTTAGTGTAACTTTAAGGAGATAGAATGAGTTAGAAAATAAGAAGTGCCCTCGTGGTGCGACATTGTTTCCTTAGGAGCAAGGCGAGTTAGGAAACAAGAAGTACTCTTGTGGTGCGACATTAGTTTCTTAGGAACGTAGTGAGTTAGAAAATAAGAAGTGCCCTCGTGGTGAAATGGATATCACAACAGTCTTCGGAACTGTCGTTGGGGGTTCGAGTCCCTCCGGGGGCACCAGAATAAACCATTTTTGGTTTATGTAAGGGACGAGAAAAGCGGAGCGTTATGAGGCCAGCAGGCCGAATCGCGAGCTGCGGACACGACAAAAACGAGCGACGGCGAGTTTTTAGTCGCGGAAGAGTCCCTCCGGGGGCACCAGAATAAATGTTTCTCGTGAAAACTTATATTATTGGGCACGTGGCGGAATTGGTATACGCGTACGTCTCAGAAGCGTATGGAGCAATCCATGGGAGTTCAAGTCTCCCCGTGCCCACTAAAAATGATGCCCTGAAAGGGTTATTTTTAGTGGGCACGAGTAAGCCAACTGCTTGGCTTATGAGGGAGATCTTGAAAGACGGAGCGATGCTGAGCTAGCGAAGCACGCGAGTCGGGGTCGAGAGTACTTAGACTTTTATGTGAAAACAATAAAAGACTTAGTAACTCGTGACCTAGTCTCCCCGTGCCCACCTAATACTAGCTGTTTTTATGAACCAATGTTATACTTGTGTATAGTCAGAAACATTGGTTCACATGAGAAAAGATAAACAAACAGCTTATGATTTGAGAGAAAAAGGCTTATCCTATAATGAAATAAGCTCTTCTCTTGGTATTTCTAAAAGCACCTTGTCGGGTTGGTTTAGTGGTGAACAAAGATTTTCCCGGGTTTTGGAAGATAATAAGGAAAAATCAAGGAAAGAAAGCTTGGTTAGGATGAAAATCCTTAATCATGTTCGCCACAACAATCTGGCGGATAAATACAAAAAAGCTGAAAACGAGGCTGTTTTGGAGTTTGAGGAACATAAAGACAATCCCCTGTTTCTCGTTGCCCTAGCTCTATACTGGGGCGAAGGAGACAAAAAAAGTAAATATAATATAAGGATTTCCAACGTGGAACCAGAATTAGTTAGAATTTTTGTTCTTTTTTCTCAACAAATTCTTAAAATAAACAAGGCCAAAATCAAAATTGGCCTGTTGCTATATCCAGATTTAGATGATAATATTTGCAAGAGATATTGGCGAGAAAGCCTGGATCTCGAAGAGTCAAATTTCTATAAAACCATTGTAATTCAAGGGCGGCATCAGATAAATAGATTGAGTTATGGTGTTTGTAGTTTGGGTTTTTCTAGTGCTGAGTTAAAGAAAAAAATGTTAGTTTGGATTAAGTTGCTAGGTCTGCGGTTTGAAGATAAAATATAATAATGCGGGTATGGTTTAGTGGTAGAACATGACATTGCCAATGTTAAGACGGGAGTTCGATTCTCCCTACCCGCACCAATACAAAAGACACTCAGAAATGAGTGTCTTTTGTATTGGTTGAAAAACAAAGCTCAAAACCTCTCATTGGACAAAAATGTGGATAACATTGGGGGTAATGTGTATAACGGACGCGTTTCCTTGAGAGCTATATTTTGGCTCAACTGCAATAATATGGCCTTAAATAAAGGCGTTTTGACCTTTTCCTTTAAATTGTCTCTGAAGGCAGTCTTTTATTTAGCAAGTGTTTCATATGAAACACTTGCTAGGGAGAAAGGAAAAAAAGCGCCCTAGAATGTTTCCCGTGAAAGCTTTTTTAACTTATAATATTGTAGATGGATAACCGAACAGAAAAAAGACGAATAGGGGACTTGGGGGAGAGTTTGGCTTGTGACTGGTTAAAGAAACAAGGTTTCAGGATCTTGGAGCGAAATTACCTGACCAAGTTTGGTGAGATTGATATCATTGGCCAAAAATCAGGCCAAATCGTCTTTTTTGAGGTTAAAACTGTTACATCCACCGTCGCCAAGGCGATTGTGGACAAGCGTGGCAACATAAGTGGCTTAACGAATAATGTTACACGTGAAAGTGTAGTAGGTGATTATTATGAACCAGAAGACAATATTCATCCCTGGAAGCTAAAAAGACTGGCCAGAACTATTGAGATCTATCTATCGGACAAAGATATTGATGAAGAAGTCGATTGGCAACTAGATAGCTTGGCTATTTATCTGGACCAAGAGGGGAGACTGTTGCGGGTAGAAAGGTTGGAGGATATATTTTAAATACTTTTTGTCGTTTGACTTTTACCTTGGATTTGCTCTAATTAAAAAGGAAATTGGCCACGTTTTTTCGAATTTGGTCGGAGAACGATGGCTAATAGGAAGGGGAGTCTATATGGTTGGAAGAGATGGAGATCCTATCTTTAAGCCGGGCCATGTCCCGGAAGTGAAACCTGGGGTCGTCGCCACGTCGCCTACCAACAAGTGGTTTCACTTGAGGCAGGCGGGAATCAAGGTGGGTGACCTTGGTCGGACAACGCCGAACCTTGCCAATGCGCAGTTGCGCAAGAAGGCCAACCGGTCTGGTGTGGATTACCACACAGACAAAAACAAGGTTTTTGAGGTTGAGACGGATTCTCGCCATCGGGAATAGCGTTGTTGTTGGACGTTTTTTCAGCCCAGTAGTGAGACTTCGTCTCGCTACTGGGTGTTGTTGTTTTTGCTCTTTTAAATATATGATGTAGATACAGATGAAGAAAAAAATAACCAAAACAATCAAAATCAAAGACAACGGGGAGAAACTGGTGGATATTAAGAAATATTGCCCGGGGGTAAAAATAAATCTCGATGATCGGCGAATGAGACTGGAAAAGACGGCTTTCGTGCGGGAGACTGTCGCCAAGATGCTAGCCCAGGCCCAAAAGCACCTACCGAGGGGCTGGAATTTTGTTATTCGTGATGCTTGGCGTCCGCGCTATGTTCAGGTCTATACTTTTTACTATTTTATCAAAATGTTCAAAGCTAAAAATCCTAATTGGAGCGAAGGGCGCGTACTCGAGGAGGTTGATAAATATGTGGCGGATTGGCGGGGGGATAAAGCTTCGGGACATATGACGGGCGGAGCGGTTGATTTGCGACTGGTAGATAAAAAGGGGAGACGGGTGCCCATGCGGGCCAAAGAGCTGACTTATCAAGAAAATGCTTTACCTTTATGTGATAAATTGCCGGCTTATCTGAAGAAAAATAGACTGATCTTTTTTGAAGCAATGAAAAAGGCCGGCTTTACCGGCTGCCATAATGAATTTTGGCATTGGTCCTGTGGTGATCACCGCTCCGCGGGGATTGAAGGCAAAAAGCAGGCTATTTACGGAGTTATCGACAAAAATATTTATAATCTAGAACCCTGCCCCTGCAATAGCGGAAAAAAATTCGTGGAGTGCCATGGTATAGAGTAGTCTTTTGATTCTCTAAATTCCAAAACTTTTTACTCGGCACACCTATTTGAGGGTACGGTTTTTTCGAAGCTTGAAAAAACCTGAAGTGTTCGACTCGACAGTCTCACAACCCCCTCAAATAGGTGCGCCTTCGACAAGTTTTGGAATTTAGAGCAAGAGTGGCAATTTGGGGTATTGAGGCTTTAAAATAAGAATATTATATGTTAGATTAGGAAGATTGCGGGCTGTAGTATAGCGGTAGTATACATGCTTTGGGAGCATGAAGTCAGGGTTCGACTCCCTGCAGCCCGAACGAAGAAAGAATAGATAAAGTAAATTATCCCACTGTGTTCTTAACCGGGCGCTTCTTTTTGCTGTATTTTACAAAATGGTTCAGAACTGGTATTTTATCGGAGGAAGAGAATTCCCAACAAGGAGAAGATATATGCGTGAGGAAAATGGAAAAAGTGGGAACGATCCGTTGGTTGATTCCCCGGAAGGCCCGAACACTCCTCAATGGGTGGGGGCGATAAACAGACTGATCGAGTGGGAAAAAGCCGGAAAAATCTCCGAGGAGGAGTGCATTGAAATGACCGGCATGATCAGAAATGTTCAGCTGGCCGAGTACATCAGGGCCACGAACAACATGACAACGCTGCCATGTTCGTAGCAAAAACCCGCCTAAGACATTCTGTTGTACAACAGGCTCGTCATAAGGCGGGTTTGTTGTTTGTAAATTAAAACTGTTGTCCTCTCGGCAGGAATCGAACCTGCATCGCAAGCTTCGGAGGCCTGCATTCTATCTTCACCCACCCATCTTTGTGCCCCCACGAGGAATCGAACCTCGATTTTGGGATTCGGAATCCCACGTTCTATCCGTTGAACTACAGGGACATGGGACACAAAGATGGGCGGGCAAGTTAAACTACGAGAGGAAACCAAAAAATATTTGGTATCTTGCGTTCGGGCTGCCGAGAATTGAACTCGGTCTATACCCACCTTCACCCTCTCATCTTTTGCGAAAGTTGGTCGGGATGCCGAGAATCGAACTCGGGTCATACGCACCCCATGCGTACATACTACCATTGTACTACACCCCGCTAGGGGCAAAAGATGTTAGGGCAAGTGGGCACGTACTACCGGTATACTACAGCCCGTTTTTTTTTGTTTCGGGTTTTGTCGGGCTGCAGGGAATGTCACTGCTCGCTCGATTAACTTGCTGCGCTTTCAAAACCCACGGTTTTGAATAATTTCCTTCACGGGAGGGCACCCAGTCCTCCCGACCCCACCTCTGAGGTTCGAATCCCTGCAGTCAAAAAACAAAAACTAAGATTTTTGTTTTTTGTCGGGCTGCAGGGATTCGAACCCTGAGTCTCACGAACCTTCACCCTTTCAAACTTTTTGCCGGTCGGGATGCCGGGATTCGAACCCGGAGTCTCACGAACCCGAATCGTAAATGTTACCGTTACACCACATCCCGGTCAAAAGTTTGTTAGGGCAGGTCGTGAATGTTACCGTTACACTACAGCCCGATATTTCGACACTATACCATTTTTCCTTTAAAATTCCAGATTATTTTTTTATTTGTGTTTGTTTTTTATCCGTGCTATACTTTGGGCTAGTTGTAAGTTTTCTCTTTAGAGTTAAAGTTTCTTATGCTTGATCGCAAGGTCAACCGCAAGGTGTAAGGCGTAGGGAAGGGTCTAAGTGAGGAGGTCGCCTTACACGCAAGTTTACCCTATAGAATAGCGAAGCTAATTTGTTTAGCAAATTTATTCGATAGGGTTAAGATAAAAACACAATGGCTAAGAAGCTTTACGTTGGTGGTTTGCCTTACAGCTCCACTGACGCCGATCTCCGCCAGGCGTTTGAACAAGCCGGTACGGTTGAATCAGCTACGATCATTATGGATCGTGCTACCAACCGTTCGAAGGGTTTTGGTTTCGTCGAAATGTCTTCCGATGAGGAAGCTCAGAAGGCGATCGAGCTCTGGAATGGCAAAGACTTTGATGGTCGTCGTCTCACCGTAAATGAGGCCCGCCCACTCGAAGAACGTCCTCGCCGTGACAATTTCCGTGGCAATAGCAACGGAGGTTATCGTGGTGGTAACAACAGCAATAACAACAACTGGTAATTTCCAGCCGAAACCAAAAACCCCGCGTCTTACGACGCGGGGTTTTTGGTTTTTTTTAGAGAAGAACTGGAGCCGGCATGTGATTGTCGGCTCCGTTAGGCTATGACAGCCTCAGGATATCTCGCGCCCTTCTGGTCAAGAAATTGCTTGGCTTTTTCGCATATTTGAATCTTCTGGCACCAAGTTCTTTTTTGCCACCAATCAGCAAACCTTGTCGCTTCCCCCTTAGTGATAAAGCGAAGGGTTGCTTCGGTGTCAGTTGGGTCGTGATCTACCTCTTCCCCCGTAAACCAGCGATTGTCCGGCCCAACCATCGTAGCGATCTGGACCGTCATCTTCATACGCAGGTCTTCGGCGTTACTAATGATATACAAAATGGACCTCCTCTCTACTCTGGTCTAGTTGAGACCAATCTGACTTTGATTTTATACCCAAATTATTTTTTGTAAAATTTGTCTGTGAATATCTTTACTCCACTGTGGTTAATCTGTTTTACCCGCCAAACTTTTTTTGTGGATGAAAAAGTGATTTGTGTTAAAATAGATAGCAAGGATTTTTTGTCGAAAATTTTAAAAAACTAAAAAGTTAAGCGGATAAATGATTTACGGAATACTCATTATTGCCATTAGTTGGATTTTTCTGGCGACGCGTTTTTATCGCAACCACCTCGTGATTAATCCTTGGTTTTTGCGTTTATATGCTCTCGGAGCTTTGATTATTTTTCTCGATTCATTTTCTTTCCGTCATTTAGGTTTGTTGCCAGTGGCGTCAGCTATTAACTTGATTGTTCCTCTGTATATTTTGTGGAAAGTAGGGAGGTAGAATTCAAAACAACCGGCCGTTCGCGAAGCGAACGGCCGGTTGTTTTTGTTTCTATTTGTAAATCTTTTTAATCAGCGGATTAATTCGAGTGATGACTTCATAGTGAGAAGTCTTGTTCCAACCGGCGAATTCTTCGGCACTGATTTCTCCACCGAGCAGGATTACTTCGTCACCCACTTTGGTCCATGGAAGGTGAGTAATATCAATGATAATCATATCCATACAAACTCGGCCGATAACTTTGGCGCGATGGCCACCGATGGCTACTTTGCCAATGCTAGATAGAGCGCGAGGGTAGCCGTGCCAATAGCCGATGGGTAAAATCGCCATCTTGGAATCACGCTTTAATTTTTCGGTAAAAGAATAGCTGACAGCTTCACTTTTGCTAACCGTTTTTATTTCGCTAACGATAGTTTTCCAGGTCAGAGCTGGTTTGAGTTTGAGATTTTTTCGTGACTTATTTTTTTCGGCTAGTTCGGCGCTGGGATAGTAACCATAGAGGCCGATGCCAATGCGGACCATCTCGACTGGTAAATCAGCATAGGCGAGTGAGCCACCAGTGGCGCCGAGGTGGCTGAGAAGTTTGGCGAAACCAGCTTCGGCCAAGAGGTTTTTGGCGACAGTAAAAATCTCGATTTGTTTTTTGGTTTTGGCTTGGAATTTTTTCTCAGCTGGAGCAGCGAGGTGGCTATAAACACCCTCGATTTTTAGATTGGCTGGCAGAGTTTTTAGTTCTTTGATGAGGGTCGGAAACTCTCGGAGTTGGAAACCTTGGCGGTGCATCCCCGTGTCGATTTTTAAGTGAACACCCAAGTTTTTTCTGGGATTAGCTAGAGCAAACTTTTTTAAGTTTTTGATTTGATCAAAAGAGGATAGAGAGATGATGATTTTTTTCTGACTGGCTTCGGCTAAATATTCTGGCAGGGTGTAGCCGAGGACGAGGATGGGTTTTTTGATACTGGCTCGGCGCAGGGCGAGGGCCTCGGTCATGGAATCAACGCCGAGATAGTCAGCGCCAGCCTTGGCAAAGACTTGCGAAGCTTCGATTAGGTTGTGACCATAGGCATTGGATTTGACGACGGCCAGTAGTTTTTTCTGGCCGGCTAATCGGCGGAAAACTCGATAATTATTAAGCAGGGCTTTAGTGTCGATTTCTATCCAGGTGCGGAGAAAAGGTTGCTTCATGTTTTAAAAGTTACCGCAAAAGGGGAGTTGTGGCAAATTGCCGTAACGGCCTATTTTTGCTAGGATTTGTATTGTTAGTTTTGCGGGATTAGTTTATCGGTAAAATAACAGTTTTCCAAACTGTGGTGGAGGGTTCGACTCCCTCATCCCGCACAAAAATACAAAAGCCAATCTCGAGATTGGCTTTTGTATTGCGGGATGAGGGAGTCGAACCGAGTGGGGTCGGGAGAACATCTGGTCTCCCGTGCAGGAAGGCAGCGGAGCGTTGGAAAACCGTCGGTTTCCAAGAAGTGAGACATCCCTACTCATATCTTTTTTTAAAAAAGACTTAGTAACTCGTGACCGACTCTCATCCCGCACCCAACAAAAAACCACCCGCTTGGGTGGTTTTTTTAGTTTTTGCATAGGACTACCCTATGTAAATTTATGGTAAGTTCTAATGATTAGCATAGCCACCAAAGCTACACCGCTTGGGATCAATGAGGTCAGGGGATTGTCGGTTATAAATTTTAATGTCAACCCAACAATAAAGGTTGCTGTGCCAGCAATGAGAAAAGTGTTAATCTCAAGGGTGTTTGGTTTTAATATCAAAGAAATGAGTAGTGCTGATCCAATTACTGATATTAGTGATATGAGGGCGAATACAGAAGACAGAAAGGAGAATAAGTATAAAGACGCAACAGCAGAGACCACTATCCCTAAAAGCGTGAACAATCTAGTTGATTGAACGATTTTTTCTTCGGTTATTTTTCTCATTTTTGCGACGAGAACCCCTATGGCAAAAGCGCTTGAATCAATTGTCCCCATAAAAGCAGCGATGAGAGAAACAATAAGTAATGATCCAAGCCATTCTGGCAGTGCACCTAAAACTCCTGCTGTGAACAAATTTGATGGATCTGCGATAACTCCAGCAAACTTAAAGTTAATCCCGAGGTAGGTGATGGCACCCGCTACTGCAGCGATTAGAAAAAAAGATGCAATAAGTCCTTTTTTAAGAGATCTAGCGTCTCTGCTGGCAAAAACTCTCTGAAAACTTTCTGCCTGGCCAAGGAGGCTAAAAAATTGCAACAGGGCCAAACCGATGGCAAACCAGAATTGTGACGGATCGAAAGCTGTTGGTATTTTTTCCAGAGTAAAGTTGGTCGGAAAAACAAAGATGGTGAGAATAATTGGTAGCATTAATATGCCTTGGAAGATGTCTGTTTTGACCGAAGCTTTGAAACCTCCGAACCAGAGATAAAAACAGACTACCCCGGTGGTAATCAAGAGAGCTGTAATTTTTCCAACATGAAGCAGGGTAGAGAAGAGGCCAGTGTTTACAAAAATTTGAAGAACAAGAAAAAGCAATAAGCAACCACACAAGATCAAATTAACAAAGATTTTACTAGATTGACCGTATTTTAAGCCGAAATAGTCTCCCACAGAGAGAAGGTTGTGTTCTTTTTGTAATGGAACAAGCTGTTTTTTGTAAAAAAAGTACAAGACAACAAAAGCCATTCCAGCCCCAACAAAGGCCATTAAATACCAAAAACCATATAGATAAGAAAAAGTAACTCCCAAAACAAAGTTATAGCCCGTCAGTAGTGAGGCAAAGGTTGTCCAGGTGGATTCTGTGGCGGAGAGATTTTTATTGCTATTAATATATTCTCGCTCTGTTTCTCGGCGAGAAGAAAACCAAGTTATAAATGCGAGCGACCCCAAATATAGAGCCAAATAAAAAATAACCATATTATTCATATGTCCTCAATTTAACCATATTGTCGTCAAAAAACGGATGAAAAATGGTGTGATGAAAAATAAGCTTACCTATAATCATATTCTGTAAATCTATTGACAAATATTTTGTCAATAGATACTATCTAATAATATGATTAGTTTAGACGAATTGGATAATAAAATTTTAGCAGAGCTTGGAAAAAAGCCATCGTACCCCTCAAAAATTTCAAGAAAATTGGGAGTTTTGAGAACAACAATCCATTATCGTCTGAGTAAATTAGCCGGGGCTGGTTTGGCAAAAAAAATAATTGACGGTAGAAAATCAATTTGGAGTCCTATTTATAAAAATACGCATAATAAAAATCTATACAGGGTTTATGAGGGAAGAAAAATCGTTCAGGCCTATAGGCAATTATTAAACTTGCCACGTCAGACTATAGTTTTTGTTATCCAGGGAAGCGGGGCAGCTAAAAGTGAATTAGATAATTTACCACCTCTTTTTATTAAGGAGGCACATCGAATACTCAAGAAGAAAGAAATTATTATGAAAGGGATTCTTAATGAGAAGACCCTTAGTCATTTTGATCAATTGGGCAAGGATTTAGTGGATTCTCATATTGGTCGACCTCAGGGTATAAAAATGTTTTCGGGGGATGAATTTATTAGTAATGGGGAAATAATGTCTACTGATAAATTTTTATTATTATCAAACCCCCAATCAGGCCATGCCCTAATAATAAAAGATCATGGAATTACAAAAATTATAAATGATATGTTTAAAACGCTCTTTGATCTATTGGATGGCAATAAAACTTTTGACTTGAATTACTATCTGAAAAATAAAATAAAATAAAACCAAAAAACCACCCGCTTGGGTGGTTTTTTGGTTTTATATAGGACTCACCTATGTAAATTTTTAGCTTAGATCAAGAACGCAATAATCAAGAGAGCCACAATGTTCAAGATTTTGATCATCGGATTGATGGCTGGACCAGCGGTGTCCTTGTAAGGATCACCGACGGTGTCACCAGTGACGGCCGCCTTGTGGGCGTCGCTACCTTTACCACCATGATTGCCGAGTTCAATATACTTTTTGGCATTGTCCCAAGCGCCACCACCAGAAGTCATAGAGATGGCCACGAAGAGACCAGTGACGATACTACCGACGAGCAAGCCGCCGAGAGCGACTGGGCCGAGAGTAAAACCAACCAAGACTGGAGCCAAGACTGGAATCAAAGCGGGAATAATCATTTGCTTGAGAGCGGCCGAGGTGACGATGTCGACACAGCGAGCATAGTCAGGCTTGGCGGTGCCAGCCATAATGCCAGGGATTTCACGGAATTGGCGACGGACTTCATTGACGACTTCACCAGCGGCTTTACCGACAGCTTCCATAGAAAGAGCGGCGAAGTAGTAGGGAAGTAAACCACCAATAAACAAACCGACGATTACTTTTGGATCACTGAGAGAGAAAACCAAATTGCCAGCCTCCTGAGTATAGGAAGCAAAGAGGACGAGAGCGGCTAGACCAGCGGAACCAATAGCATAACCCTTGGTGACGGCTTTGGTGGTATTGCCGACGGCATCGAGCGGGTCGGTGACATCACGGACTTCTTTTGGTAGCTCGGACATTTCCGCAATACCACCAGCGTTGTCAGTGATTGGACCATAAGCGTCGATAGCGACGATAATACCAGCCATCGAGAGCATACTCATAGCGGCAATCGCAATACCATAGAGACCGGCGAGATGATAAGCCACCAAAATACCGGCGACAATAGTCAGGAGAGGCATAGCGGTCGACTTCATCGACATGGCCAAACCTTGGATGATGTTGGTACCATGACCGGAAACCGAAGCATCAGCAATCGAACGAACTGGTTTGAAATCAGTCGAAGTGTAGTACTCAGTAATCATAACCAAGAAAGCAGTCACTCCGAGACCAACTAAAGCGGCACCGAAAAGCTGGGAGACAGAATAAATACCATTGTTACCCATCAACATTTTGGTAATGGGGTAGAAAGTAGCAGCCGAGATAATACCAGCGACCGCTAGGCCTTTGTAGAGAGCACCCATAATGTTTTGGCTCTTGCCCATACGGACGAACCAGGTACCGATAATGGAGGAAATGATGGCCGCGCCACCGAGAACGAGTGGATAGATGATAGCGTCACCGCTCATTTTGAACAGCGGAGCACCGATAATCATAGTGGCGATGGTAGTGACGGCATAAGTTTCAAACAAGTCAGCGGCCATACCAGCACAGTCGCCGACGTTGTCGCCAACGTTGTCAGCAATAACGCCAGGATTGCGAGGATCATCCTCAGGAATACCGGCTTCGACTTTACCGACTAGGTCAGTACCGACGTCAGCGGCTTTGGTAAAGATACCACCACCGAGACGAGCAAAGATGGAAATTAAGCTCGCGCCGAAACCGAGACCAATCAAAGAAGTGACATCTTTGGTGATAGCGTAGAAACCAGTGACACCGAGCAGGGCCAAGCCGACAACCATCAGACCAGTGACAGAACCGCCACGGAAGGCGAGAGTCAGAGCTTCGTTAATGCCTTTGCGCGCGGCTTCGGTGGTGCGGACGTTGGTGCGAACCGAGACGTTCATCCCAATGAAGCCAGCTAGGGCCGAGAGAACTGCCCCGACCAAGAAACCAATAGCCATGGTGACCCCCAAAGTCAGCCACAAAACGACGAATAAAATAGCGGCAATAATACCGATAGTGCGGTACTGGCGGTTCAAGTAAGCTTTGGCTCCCTCTTGGATAGCCTTGGCGATTTCTTGCATACGCTCATTGCCGGCTGGTTTTTTCATAATTAAACCAACCAAAAACAGCCCATAGACGATCGCTACGATCGAAGCAAACAGGGCAAATGCAATATATGGATCCATATAAACTAATTAATAACTAAGCTTGTAAAGACTTTTAAAGTGTTTATATCCTACCATATTTTGGGGTTTTGGCTAGATTCACCCTTAATTTCTCATGTCACAAAACTTTTTACTCGGCAAGCTCTTTAAAAGGGTACGCTTTTTTCTTGCCCTATGGAATAAATTTGTTCAAAAACTTTCTTAATTTCAAAACCCAGACCCAAGCGGAACCTTTTGAAATTAAGTAAGTTTTTTTGACAAATTTCGCTTCGCTATTCTATAGGGTGAACTTAGAAAATCCTGAAGTTTTCGCGCCGTCGCGCTCAAAACCCCCTTTAAAAGGTGAGCCTTCGACAAGTTTTGTTGCGAAATTAGACTGGTCACGAAAAAATCCCCTCAAGGGGGATTTTTTCGTGCAGTGACAATCTTATTGGAGAGCGGCGTTGGAATCCTTTGGGGATGGAAACGGCGCGTTGTGTTCTGGGTGGCCGGTGGGCCACTCATATTCCAAAAAGATAGCCATGGTGTCGCCTTTGGCGACCTATCTTACTTAACTGTATCCTTCAATGCTTTGGCCGGGCGAAACTTTGGCACCCTCATGGCCGGAACATTGACCGATTCACCAGTTCGTGGATTACGAGCGGTGCGGGCGGCGCGAGTCTTGGCTGAAAAAATGCCGAGACCAGCAATGGAAACTTCATCACCTTTCTTGAGAGTTTTGGTGATTGATTCGATGACTACATCAACGGCTTTCTCGGCTCCAGCTTTGGTTCCGCCGATCGATTCGTGGATGGCATCGATGATAGCTTGCTTGTTCATGACGCTCACTTTTTTATAATTACTAATGAGACGACCTTGATTCCCCTAAGGCAAGTATAGTATTAAGCCATTTTTTAGGCAAGGCCAGGGCCCAGATATTGACGTCCTGGCCTTGCTCGTGTCACAAACTAAAAATGTTAGCCAGAGCGGCTAACATTTTTCGTAAAATAATTTTTCTGCGTAAATCTGCGTTTACCCGCCTAAGTTTCTGTTTTTTATCCGCCAAAGTTTCACCTACCAAAATTTTTCTGAGAAAAACTTAGGCAGGCAAGAAACTTAAGTGGACAAGAAATTTTGGCGGGTGAATCTGCGTCCGAAATCTGCGTTTTGTTAGCGAGCGTAATCGATCACCCTCGTCTCCCGAATGATAGTAATCTTGATTTCGCCTGGGTATTTGAGATCTTGCTCAATGCGAGTAGCGATTTCACGGCCTAACTGACGAGCTTCGAGGTCATTAACATTTTCTGGACGGACGAAGACTCGAATTTCTCTACCAGCGGCAATGGCATATGACTTATCAATACCGGAGAAGGAATTAGCAATATCTTCGAGATCCTTCAGGCGTTTCAGATAATTTTCGACACTATCACGACGAGCGCCTGGTCGAGAACCGGAAATAGCGTCGGCTACTTTCACAATTACAGACTCTAGGGTTTCATAAGCATACTCCTCGTGATGGGATTGCATGGCTTTGATGATCGCTTCGCTGGCGTTGAATTTTTCAAGAATTCTTTTGCCAATCTCAACGTGAGTGCCAGGAATTTCATGATCAACCGCTTTACCAATGTCGTGAAGGAGGGCGCCAGCTCGAGAGACTTGGATATCAGCTCCGAGTTCCTCAGCGAGCATACCGGCTAGATGGGACATTTCGATCGAGTGTTGGAGGACATTTTGGCCATAGCTAGTGCGAAAATGTAGGCGACCGAGAATAATCAAAATACGAGGATCGAGATTGAAAACTCCAGCCTCATAAGCGGCTTGCTCACCTTTTTCCTTGATGATCTTGGAGATTTCTTCCTTGGCTTTTTCGACTAATTCTTCAATTTTGGCTGGCTGGATACGGCCATCGGCGATGAGATTTTCGAGAGCTACCCGAGCAATCTGGCGACGAACGGGATCAAAAGAGGAGAGGACGATTGAGCCTGGGGTATCGTCAATGATAACTTCGACTCCAGTGGCTTTTTCGAAAGAGCGAATGTTTCGGCCTTCCTTGCCGATAATCTTACCTTTGATATCGTCAGAGGGGATATCAACAGTGGTGGACATGACTTCCGGCACGGTGCTAGTAGAAAGGCGTTGAATAATGGTCGAAATCATTTCCTTGGCCTTTTGTTCTAGTTTTTCAGCTCCAAATTGCTCCATTTTATGGAGTCGGACCAAAATATCTTCTTCTTGGTCTTTTTCAATTGTTCTGATCAATTCCTCTTTAGCTGAATCAGCAGACAAACCAGAAACTCTTTCTAGCTCTTGTAATTTTTCAACTGCCGCTAAATCGATTTTTTCTTTGATTACCTTTATATCCTCAACCTTTTTCTTGAGGGATTCGGCTTCGCGGTCAATATCGGTTTGGCGTTTGTCGAGTAATTCGTCCTTTTGGATCAGACGATCTTCTAACTTTTTGAGTGGAGCAAGTTTTTCTCGCTCCTTGGTTTCAGCTCCGGAGACAATCTTCTCGGCCTCAGTTTGGGCTGTTTCGATGATCTTTTGGGCTTCGCCTTTGGCATCAAGCAGGGTCTGCTTGACCATCAGTTCCACTGAACCCTTTTGACTAAGCAAAAGGAGCCAACGGAAAACATAACCAATGATTGCTCCACCGACACCGGCGCCAGCAATGATCAGAATGGCTTCTTTAGTTAAATTCATAAGCGTTTTCTCCCGCTTATTGCCTTAGAAACTATGCCCAATTAAGGATAGTCGGTCTCTGTTTCAGAGCTAGACTGAGTCGAATTTCTTTTTCTAAGAAGTTGGAAGGCATAGATTGAAAAGTTTTAAGCAGTTTCAGACTAAAAATTATAATAAATGAACATTTATATTATATCAGGGTCAGGTAGACTTGTCTAATTTGTGCTGGCTGAGCAGCCGTCGCGTAAAAAAATAGGGCAAAACAGGGAGTGGGTCGTTTGCGCCCCTCCCTGTGTTTCAGATAGTCGATTAGTCCTAAGCATGGACTAATTCAACCGAAAATCTTTCCACGATCGCCTTAGCCTCTTCTTGGTTCAGAATGATATCCTGATAATCCTCAATCCATTTCTGGGTCTCCTTATCCCTTCTCAGGAAAGCAATGGCCGCCAATAACTTCCATTCGTCGGGGACTCGGATTTCCCTTCCAAGTTCTGGTCTCAGGGATAAGACTGTTTTCAGGTCTCCATCCCTAATGGCTTTTGCCATTTCATCCTCAACGTTTCTTGCTACCATGGTAGACATCTCGTAGCCTCCTTCTGGCTGTCGATAAATTATTACATACTGTGATAAGAACCGTAGTCCTCTAATTTTATAGCCCAATCGGGGTATTAAGGCTAATTTAAAAGTGGATAGCGAGTTTTACAAAACAACCCCCGACCCTTCGTAAAGGGTCGGGGGGTTGTTTTTTCACTTATTTCTTCACCTTAATGATATCGTCAATCACTCCGTACTTCTTTGCCTCTTCAGATGACATGTAGAAGTCGCGATCAACATCTTTTTCGACTTGGGAAACCGGCTTGCCGGTGTTTTGAGCCATCATTTTGATCAAATTGTCTTTGGTCTTCAAAATGTGTTTGGCGGTGATAGCAATATCAGAAGCTTGGCCATCGGCACCACCGAGAGGCTGGTGGATCATCACTTCGGCATTTGGTAGAGCATAGCGCTTGCCTTTTTTACCAGAAGAGAGGACCCAAGCACCGCCCGAAGCGGCCATACCGACACAGACAGTAGAAACATCAGCTTTGACGGTATTCATGGTGTCGATGATGGCGAGAGTGGAAGTGACCGAGCCACCAGGAGAATTGACATACAGAGTGATATCTTTTTTAGGGTCTTCGGCATCGAGGAAGAGAAGCTGGGCAATAATAATATTGGCCATATTGTCATCAATCGGTCCGCCGAGGAAAATAATCCGCTCGCGCAAGAGGCGAGAGTAGATGTCATAAGCGCGTTCACCAAATTGCGATTTCTCAATAACTGTTGGAATTAACATATAATTTATAAGATTTTAAGTTTGTAAGTCGACCAATTTTTTATTTGCAATTTTCTAGAAATTCGAAAGTTTTTTCGTGAGCGATGACCGTCTCGGCATAGGCTCGTAGTCTCTCTGGATCAGCATCGGCATAGTGGGTCGAGAGATAATCGACTTCTTTGTCGAGCTCTTCGGCTGGTACCTGGATTTTTTCGGCTTTAGTCAGAGCATCGAGGATTAAACCAAAACCAACTCTTTTCTCGGCATCTTTTTGCCAGTCTTTCTTTAAATCCTCGCGAGTCTTTTTCAGGTGAGTGAGATAGTCATCAAATTTTAGACCCATTTGTCCAATCTGTCCCTCCAATTCCCCAAACATTTTTTGCAATTCACTTTCAATTAAAACCGGGGAGAGTTCAAACTTGGCAGCTTTTTGGATTTCATCGACAATTTTCAGGCGATGCTTTTCTTTGGCCCGCATTTCTTTCTCCATTTTAATACTAGCGCGAAGCTTGGCTTTGAGATCTTCTAGTCCGTCAAACTTGCCAATCGATTTAGCCCAATCGTCATTGATTTCTGGTAAAACCACCTCAGCTTCATGGTCGTGATCGCAAGTTTCACCTTCTTTGTGCTCGTGATGGTGGTGAGAAGAGCGCTGACGGATTTCCTCCAGGGCTTTAGTGACTTCTTCGTCACCAATCTCAATCGCCTCGGCTTTCTCTGTATTTTGTTTACTGGCGATCTTTTTGTAATCAGGCAAAGTGACTTCTGGTACGATGGCGGTTTTAATTTTAAAACAAAGAGGATTATCCAGAGCAATTTTAGTAATTTGAATGTTGGGCCGGCCAATAATATCGAGATTGTTTTCCTCGACTATCTTTGGGTAGTACTCCTTGATCGCCATCTCTGCCATTTCTAATAGAACTTGTTCGTCGCCAACTTTTTCGATAATAACTTTTTCGGGAATATGGCCCGGGCGGAAGCCATCAATTTTCAGAGTCTCGTTGAGAGATTTGAGGGCCTGGGAGCGGTAACTAATAAAAGCCTCGGTGCTGATTTCGCCTTCGATTTCGACTTCCGATTGAGGAAGTTTCGTGATTTTCACGGTAATATTTGAATTTAACATTTTGACAGCATAGCAAAAAAAGTGCGAAATGCAAACCGGCCAAATTTCTTATAGAAGTTTAGCTTCTATAAGAAATTTGGCCGGTTTGCCCACCAAAAAAGGCCAGCTTGAGCTGGCCTTTTCCTTGGATCTTGATCTCTACTGCCCAACAGTTTGGTCAAAGTTGGCCAAGTCACTGTCTAGCGAATTGGTGTTAACTTTAGCCGCGTCGGCCTCGATTGAATTGACGTCAGTCGAGGTACCCTCTATGTTAACCTCGCCAGTAGTGGCGTTTGGTCCAGAGGTTGGGGCTGACTGAGGATTTTGATTGAGACGAGTAAAAAGCATATACACTCCACCGACAATCAAAATTGCCATAATCAGCACTACGCCGATCATTGGTCCTTGTCCTTCGTTGTTTTGCCCATCCATATAACTTTTTTAATTAGCACTTTTAATTAAATTGATAGCTTCTACTATTCTAGCATGAGTCTCGCGAATTTTTGCAATAGTAGATGAAGCACTGCTTTTAGCTTCAGCAATAAGTTTGGTGTCGGTTGAAGTCAACAGTGGGTCAAACTTAGCAGGTAAGAGGGTAAATTCTGCCTTGGCGGCATCGAGAGAAGCTTGGGCAGCGGTAATTTTAGCTGTGATGGCCGTGGTGTCCTTGCCAGCGGTAGCCATTTCTTTGGCCCGATCGTTGGTGCGAGTGAGCAAATTGGTTAAATTACTGATTTGCTGACCAATGCGCTGGAGTAAATTTTCGGCAAAAATACCGACACGTTGGGAGCGTAATTGATTAATTTTCCCCTTTACTTCTTGTCTAAGATCCTTTCTTTCTTCCTTATTTTCTTTTCCTTTCATCATTGTGGTGCTCGCCTTTAGGTTTTGGCGCTCGACTCTAATTCTGTCTCGCAACTCCACCATTGGTTTTTTCCAATCTTCACGGTCTACCCTTTTGGGGGTAACGGTGGCAGTTTGGGCACCGACTAACACTGGTAGTACCAGAGCTATAGCGACTAGTGAAATAGTTGTTTTTTTCATAAAAATTATTAATTAAATGATAAATTGGGAGGTCTATAATCCCTCCTCTTAATTATACGCCTCGGACGAATAAGTCCTTTCAAATCATTATAGTCTCAAAAGAAGAAAAAAGAAAAACCCCGCCCTGTTCCGAATGGCACAGGGCGGGGTTTTCTGAAAAATTACTCTGCTTCTGTCGCTTCTTCTGTCACTTCTACTGGGGCATCATCACTACCATCATCTACTAGACCCTCGTCTAGTTCATCAGTTTCTTCTGGAGCTGTTTCTTCTTTGACAGCTACTTCGGGGGAGCTGATATCTATTTTCCAGCCAGTGAGTTTGGCGGCTAGACGAGCGTTTTGCCCACCCTTGCCGACGGCGAGTGAAAACTGCTCTGGATCAACTTCTACCTTGGCTTCACGGTTACTCTCATCGAGAACCACCGAGTGAATTTTAGCCGGAGAGAGGGCATTACTGATCATGGTCTCAGCTTTCTCTGACCATTCAATGATATCAATCTTTTCTCCACCAAGCTCACCAATAACAGTTGAGACACGGGAGCCTTTTTGACCAACACAAGAGCCGACTGGGTCGATACTGGGATCGTTAGAAAAGACGGCGATCTTGGTGCGAGAACCGGCCTCGCGAGCGATAGTTTTAATTTCGACGGCTCCGCTGGAGATTTCAGGGGCTTCGAGACGGAAAAGTTCCTCGACAAATTTAGGATGGGAACGAGACAGGCGGAGAGAAATACCGCGTGGGGTTTCTTCGACCGCATAGAGATAGGCGCGAATACGTTCACCCTGGCGATAGAATTCACCTGGAATCTGATCCTCGTAGCCGAGCAAGCCGATGGTGCGACCCAATTCGACGAAAACATTGCCACGCTCGATCTTTTGGACCTTACCGCTGACAATTTCTCCTTCTCGGCCAGAATATTCTTCCAAAACGGCTCCCTTTTCGGCTTCGCGGATACGCTGGATGATCACTTGTTTGGCTGTTTGGGCGGCAATGCGACCGAAATCATCCTGAGTTTCCAAGGGGAAAATCAATTCGTCACCAAGTTTGACGTCCTTTTTCATCTTTTGAGCGTCTTCGAGGAGAATATGATGTTCTTCATTGAAGCGAGGTAATTCCTCCTCTTTGTTTTCGCTAGGGGCTTCATTCTCCTCTTCATTTTCAGGGGCAAAACGGACCGTCGTATCATCGACAACAATTTTAACCTGATAAAAATCAGTTTTTCCAGAGTCAAAATCAAGTTTGGCTCGGATAATTTGACCCCGCTTGCCAAAATCTTTTTTGTAAGCAGCGGTCAAAGCGTCCTCGATGGCTCCGAGGATTTTATCTTTGGGGATATTGCGCTCTTCCTCGAGTTGTTCGAGGCTGGCTTTGAGTTGTTTTAAGTCGATCATGATAATGAGTAGTAAAAGTAGTAAAGTAATAAGTAGTAACAATTTCTCACTACCGAACCCTTATTTTACTAATTAATTTGTTGATAATTTTGGCTTTTAGCCTTTTTGTAAACCTGTCTTACTAAAAAATGTCCGGCGTCAAGGCGGACATTACTGGTGATAATTATACTACCAATCAACTAAAAATGCAACCCGCGAAGCGGAGCAGTCGTCGCATGACGGCAACCCGGTAGTAGATTTTGGTCTCGTGCAAGCACGCGCCTTTGGGCGCAAGACCAAAATTCACTACCGGGTTATCAACAGTTTGTTATCCTTGTTTATCTAAAAAGTGCTAAAATAAAACCATGGAACAAAACTTCAATCAAGCTCCGGCTCCACTAGTTTCAAATGAAGCTTCTGCTGGTTCCATCTCTAAAAAGATAATCATTACGATTACCATCCTGCTTTTTGTCTTGGTGCTGATTTTGGCAGGGATTGGTTGGTACATAAAGAGAGGCCATAATAGTGGTCTGACTGACATAGAGAGAGAACGGATGGCGAGAGCTTTGGGAACAAGCACCCCTCCCACAGTCGAAGAAAGAAAAATAATTGAATCTAATATGTCTAAATCAGCGACCGAGAGATTGGGTTTAAAAACAACAACTATCATTAAAGATAAAAAATAAAATTTATAAAAAAATGATTAATTATAAAAATATTTTTCCCCTAGTTGTAAGTTTGGTTTTAGTTGTTGGCTCTATTGTCTCAGCTTCTTCTCCAACTAATCCTCCAAATTGTGATCCCGCTGTCTATCCTGGCTGTAATGTTCCGGTTAATGTGGGAAGTAGCGCTCAAATAAAGACTGGAAATCTATCTTTAGGTAGTAATTTTGGCCTGGTGGTTGGTAAATATATTATGTTTAATTCTCCTTCCGAATCAGACTCTATTATTGGTTCCGATGGCAGTATGCTAAACATTGTAGGCACGGGGGCTGCTGGCTCAAGAATAGTAAAGATTTCAGACAAATTAATGACTACGGGCTTTGCTATGTCTGGTGGAGCTCCAGCGGTCAATAAAGTCCTGACAGCCACTGATGCCAATGGTAATGCTACTTGGCGGGTTTTGTTTGGTCAAAACTGTCCAGCTGGTAAATTTGTAACCGGTTTTAATGCGGATGGTACATTAATCTGTAATTAATTTTATGATCAAGTCTAATAGATTACTAACAGTGGTGATTTGGTTAACATTTCTTTGTGTTGGCATGCCAGTAGCCTTTGCCGCTACCCCAACTGGAACTCCCCCTGATTGTCCACTTTCTAATATTGGTTGTTACCCACCGATCAATGTTGGTTCACTGACTCAGACCAAAGCTGGTGGTTTTGGTTTGTCGGCCGGATCTTTGAAATTAAACCAGACTAAATATATTGATTTTAACGTCATTGGAACTGCTAGTGGTTTGATCGGATCCAAGGCTATTAGTAGTAGTGACGCCTTGGATATTATTGGGGTTGGTACCAATAAAGTTGTCATTTTTTTGGAAAATTTAAAAACTGATAATTTTGCCATGTCTGGCGGTAGCCCAGCAGTGGGTAAAGTGATGACTTCGATTGACGCTCGTGGTAATGCCGAATGGCGCAAACTATTTTCCCAAGCTTGCCCTTCTGGCCAAGCTTTGACGGGGATTGCCGCTGACGGGAGTTTGGTTTGTGCGACAAAATATACTCCAGGGCAATACTATGGAGATACAAAAGAAAATATAAATTATCATTGTTCCGGTGTCTCTGTTGGGGGTTCTTGTTCTGGCATTGATGCTGCTTCTTGCACAAGGGTTTCTGGGTGTTCCTGGGTTTCTCTTACCTCTTGTTATACTTATGTACCTTTTCCTGTTTATCCTGGAGGTTGTAATCGATCAACCCCCCCATCTAATTCGACCTGTGCTAGTGGTTTTACCCTTCATAAATACACAGATACTTGTGTGGTGGGGGCAAATAATTGTTGGAAACAATATAATTGTCGTAAAAACTAATTCCTAAATTTCAAAACCCTGCGCGCCGAAAGGCGCGCGGTTTTGTTATCAACAGCTCAACGCCATTGTTTGTATAAAAAGTGCTAAAATAAAACCATGGAACAAAACTTCAATCAAGCTTCGGCTTCGACCGAGGCATCAACTAAGTCGATTTTCAAAAAAACTTTAACAATAATCATTGCTTTAATTTTTGTTGTCGCTTTGGTTTTAGCGGGTATTGGTTGGTATATTCAGCGCACTGGTAATAAAGGCCTCACTGATGCTGAGCGAGAACAGATGATCAGAGCTTTGGGTACTAGCACTCCATTAACGGCGGTGGAGAGGAAACAAATGGTTTCCGCTTTGGGAACTAGTACACCTCTTACTGATCAAGAACGAGAACAAATGTTAAAAGCTTTAAAATAATAAGATAAAATATGTCCAATCTAAAAACAATTTTTTCTTCCCTCCTCGTCGGCTTCCTCGTCATCGCCGGCTCTACCTATGCCGCCGCGCCAGCTTGTCCTGCTACTACTCCTGGCTGTAACCCACCAATTAATGTTAGCAGTAATAATCAAACAAAAAATGGCGGCTTCGGCTTGGGAGGTAATTTTGGCCTCATTCTTAATAAGGTAGTTGATTTTAACTCTGTCGGCACTGGCCGCTCTACTCCTGAATCTCAAATTGGAGCCGTGGCTTCCAACCTAAATATCTATGGTGGAGGATCAGCTGCGGCCAAGACTCGTAAAGTGACCATCTTTGATTCTATTTGTGATAGTGCTGGTGTTTGTAAAACTGTGACTGAAATTGTGACAGGTGGCGGTGGAACTTCTGGGGTCTCTCAAATCACCGCTGGTACTAATGTGACGATCAGTCCGACAACTGGCACGGGGAATGTGACGGTGAATGCTAGTTTGCAAACAGAAACAAAAACCGGAAGTATTTCTTGTCAAACCACCACCATTTCTGCTGGGTTTGCCAGTTGTAGCGGCAGTGCTACTTGTAGCACCGGTTATAAAATCATTTCTGGTGGCTGTGCTCTTGGTGGGCCTAATGCGGCTGGACAGTTTGGGGCTTTTGCTATTTATTCATCTTACCCTTCTGGTTCAAGTTGGAGGTGCGCTGGTGCTTCACCTGCTTCTAATTTGAGCGGTGGCACGGCTTATGCTATTTGTGCTAGATAATAATTAAAATTTTCTAACCCCGCGCGTCGTCAGACGCGCGGGGTTTTGTTTTACCCAAAATTTTTGGTACTTAATCAGCTAACGGTGTATAATTTACCCAGTGGAATAAATTTGCTTTGCAAATTAGCTTTGCTATTCCACCGGGGTTCACCCTATGTGAATAAAAATTTGTTTACAAATTTTAATTTTAAATTAGGACGAGGTGTCTTAGTTATCGGGTGAAATTTTTATTACCACAATGTTTTTACATTATGAAATTATTAGGTTGGTTTAAAATTTATTCAATAGGGTAAATGGATGGTTCCGATGCACAACTTAAAAGTTTTTTACTTGATTCACGTTTAATTTCCAAGGCGGATTTAGAGGTGGCTGAAAGTGAGGCTATTGATAGGGGTAGTAAACTCCAGGATATTATTGTCGGTAAAGGTTTGGTGACTGAGGATGACCTCCGACGAGTCAAAGCCCACATGCTCGGTATTCCTTTTGTTGATTTGAAAAAAGAAAAAGTCGCCAAAGAAATTTTATCGTTGATTCCCGAACCGATTGCTCGCAAACATAATATTATTGCTTATCGTCGCAGTGATATTGGTTTGGAAGTGGCCATGCTCGATCCGCTCGATCTCGAGGCTATTGATTTTCTTAAAAAAAGTTTGAGCTTGAAAGTTTTACCTCGTCTGACTGATGGTGAATCTATGAGCAATCTCCTGGTTCAGTATCAAAAAAGTCTCAAAGCGGAATTTGGCGATATTATTAGTCGGGAAGCAAAAATGATTGGTCGGGAAGGGGAAGTTGAAGATGCTGAGGGTTTAAAAAAACTCGCCGAAGATTTGCCAGTAGTTAAAATTGTTGATTCACTTCTCTCCCACGCCATTTTGCAAAAAGCTTCTGATATTCATATTGAACCCTACGAAAAAGAATTGATTATTCGTTATCGTATTGATGGCCTTTTGCACGATGCCATGATTTTACCAAAAGGAGCTTCAGCAGGAGTAATCGCTAGAATCAAAGTTCTGTCCAATCTCCGTTTAGATGAGAAGCGCTTACCCCAAGATGGACGTTTTAAGATTGAAAATGATAATCAGCGTGTAGCTTTTCGTGTTTCTATTTTACCGACTTATTTTGGCGAAAAGATTGTCATGCGCCTTTTACCTGACTCGGTTAGTGGTTTTACCCTCGAAGGTTTGGGTTTCCATGGTCAGTGGCTAGAGCGAATCCAGAGGGCTACCAAGTCTTCGGTGGGTATGATCCTGGTGACTGGCCCAACTGGTAGTGGTAAAACCACCACTCTATATACAGTGCTTGATATTTTAAACCAACCAGACGTTAATATTTCAACAGTTGAAGATCCTATCGAGTATCAATTACCTCGCGTCAATCAAACTCAAGTCAAGCCGGAGATCGGCTTAACTTTTGGGTCTGGCCTGCGAGCCCTCGTTCGTCAGGATCCAGATATTATTATGGTGGGGGAAATCCGCGATAAAGAAACTGCCAACTTGGCGATTAACGCCGCTTTGACTGGTCACTTGGTCCTCTCTACTCTCCATACTAACTCAGCCTCCGGGTCAATTCCTCGTTTCCTAGATATGGGAGCCGAGCCATTCCTATTGGTTTCTACTCTCAACATCGTCATTGCCCAACGCCTGGTGCGGAAATTAATAGTAGAGAAAACAGAAAAATATTTCTTGTCTGAGGCTGAAATAAAAGAATTAGATGAAAAAATTGATATGGATCGCGTGCTTGAAGCTTTGGTGGATGAAAAGATTGTGCCTGAAAAGACTACTTGGAAAAAGGTGCCATTTTATCGACCTTTGGCGGGAGAAGACGAGATTTATAGTGGCCGGATAGGTATCCATGAAGTGCTAGAAGTCTCTCGGGCGATCAAAGATATGATTATGAAAAATGCTACCGCTGATGAGATAGAAGATCAGGCTAAAAAAGAGGGGATGATTACCATGATGGAGGACGGCATTTTTAAAGCCGCGATGGGCGTCACCACTATCGAAGAGGTTTATAGGGCTACGGCCGAATAAAATGAAATTTTCTTTTAAAGCTAAAAACATGGGGGGCGAAGAATTGTCTGCTGAGCGAGAAGCGGCGGATCGTTTTACTTTGGCTCGTGAATTACGAAATGAAGGTTGGGTGTTATTGGTGGCTGAAGATATTAGTAAGGTCAAAAAAACTTGGAAAGATAAAATTTCTTTTGGCTCGGTTTTTGTTGGAAGAATTAATCTAAAAGATAAAATTCAATTTGTAAACAATCTCGGAGCGATGGTGGGGGCTGGTCTACCTCTCTCACGAGCTTTGGCTGCTATTTCTCGACAGACCAAGAAAAAAAGCCTCAAAACCATGCTCGAATCGGTTGGAGCTCGAATCGGTCAGGGTGACAGCCTAAGTAAAGCTTTGGGCCAGTTCCCAGAAACTTTTCCAGAAATTTTTACCGCCATGATTAGTATGGCCGAAGAATCTGGCAAATTACCCGAGACCTTGAAAACTCTCGGCGATCAATTATCAAAAACTTATGATTTGAAACGCAAAATTAAAGGGGCCATGATTTATCCGGCAGTAATAGTGACCGCTATTATTATTGTCGGAGTGTTGATGTTGATTTTTTTGATTCCAACCTTGGCTGCCACTTTTACTGAAATGAATGTGGAATTACCGATTTCTACCAGAATTGTTATTGGGGTAAGTAATTTGTTAGCCAATCATTATTTGGTTTTTATTATTTCCCTGCTGTTTTTGGTCGCCGGTGGTTTGAGTTTTGCTAGAACAAAAATCGGTTCACGGATGATTGATAAAGTAACGATGAAATTGCCGATGGTGGGTGAATTGGATAAAAAATATAATTCAGCGACGATTATGAGGACTATTTCTTCTTTGGTTAGTGCGGGGGTTAGTTTAGTTGAATCTCTGGCTATCACTAAAAAAGTGGCGGGTAATGTTTTTTATCAAGAATTTTTGGCTTTAGCGACAGAAAAAATTCAAAAAGGTGTTAGCTTGTCATCAATTTTTAATGAACGAGAAGATTTGTTTCCGGTTTTTGTTGGAGAAATGACAATGGTGGGGGAGGAAACCGGTAAATTACCAGAAATGCTTTTGCGAGGAGCAGTTTTCTATGAGGAAGATGTTGATCAAGCCACTAAAAACTTATCAACGATTATTGAACCAGTTTTAATGATTTTGATTGGTATTGCGGTGGGATTCTTTGCTGTTTCAATGTTGGGGCCAATGTATTCTCTTTCTAGTGCCATCAAGTAGTTTAAAAATGTTTATAAAAAATAAAAAAAATACTGCTGGGTATACCCTCGTAGAGGTTATCGTTTCCGTTGCGGTTTTTTTGGTGATAGCCACGGCGGTCTACGATGGTTATGTCAGTTTGCTTAGAATGATAACCAGTACTCGTTTAAAAACGGCGGCCATTGCTTTAGCTAACGAACAGCTCGAAATTGCCCATAATTTGCCATATGATTCTATTGGGTTGGTTGATGGTATGCCAGCGGGTATTTTACCTCGTTTTGCCACCTCGACTCGCGACGGAGTACCTTTTTCTGTTCGTCTATCAATCCAAGATATTGATGATCTTTTTGATGGTCAGATTGGTGGCACCCCTAATGATTTAGCCCCTAATGACTACAAACGAGTTGAGGTGGAAATCTCCTGCTTAACTTGTAAAAATTTTCAACCCTTTATCGCTTCTACTTTTATCGCCCCTAAAAATTTAGAGAACAATACTGGCAATGGAGCCCTCTTTGTTAAAGTGATTGATGCTGACGGTTTGCCAATACCAGAAACTAACGTCCATATTGTTTTAGCTAGCACCACTAAAACAGTTGATATTTCAGAAACAACAAACAGTGTTGGAGTTTTTCAATTGGTAAATACTTATCCCGCTGATTTAGCATACAAAATATCGGTTTCTAAAACTGGTTATTCTAGTGCCAGGACCTACGCCATTGGTGAGGCTGGTATTGTTAACCCGGTTCAACCTAATGCTACGGTGGTGGCTGGGCAGGTAACCCAAGTAACTTTGGCTATAGATCGTTTGGCTAAAGTTAACATTAAAACAATGAACCCTGTCTGTCAGGCTATTGGTAGTGTGCCAATAGTTTGGCGAGGAACAAAAATTTTAGGAACTGATCCTGATGTTTTTAAAATAGATAGCACTATTTACACAGACAGTTCTGGTCTGAAAAATATTGTTGACGCTGAATGGGATACCTATACTCTTATTCCCAACATGTCTGGTTATGCCTTGGCTGGTTCATTGCCTCTACAATCTTTAGCAGTGGCTCCTGGATCGAGCAATGACGTTTCAATGATTTTAGTGCCAGCTATTCCTCGGGGTCTCTTGGTCTCAGTCAAAGATGCTGCGACTGGTCTACCTCTGGCTAATAGTGATGTTCATTTGTCTGGCGGAAGTTTTGATGACACTATGACGACTAATCGTGGTTTTTGGTCTCAGACAGATTGGTCAGGAGGAGAGGGTCAGATTTTATGGTCAGATATTAGTCAGTATGCCTCTAGTAGTGATATTGACATCATTAATCCGGTTGGCGATTTGAAGTTGGTTAAAACTGGTTCAGATTATGCTCCCTCAGGCTGGTTAGAGTCATCCGTTTTTAATACGGGCTCAGAAAATACCTCTTACTATCAAATTGGTTGGTTGCCGTTGAATCAGCCAGCATCAGCCGGCTATGGTGATGTTAGATTGCAGTTGGCGGTCAACAATGATCCAGCTACTACTACGTGGAATTTTACTGGCCCTGATGGTACGGCTGATACTTTTTATACTGCCACTACCACTGCTATCAGTTCAACCCTCAATAATTACCAGTATATTCGTTATAAAATTTTTCTACAGACTTTAGATCTGGCTGTTACTCCGGTGATTTCTGATATGCGTTTAACTTATAGTTCAGAGTGTTTACCTTTTGGTCAGGTTTATTTTGATGGTTTGCCGTCTGGAACTTATAATTTATCTGTTGGACGCACCGGCTACCAAACGGACACCCAAACTTTTGATTTAAATAGTAATTGGCAAAGCAAGGAAATTCAACTTTCACCACAATGATAAAAAACATTAACAACAAAAAACTAGGCTTTTCTCTTATAGAGATTTTAGTCGTGATGGGAATCGTTGTTTTGATTGGTGGTTCTGTCGCTACTTTTCAGCGTGATGTTATTGTCCATAACAGCATGATTCAATCTGGAGCGATAGCAGAAGATGGCGTTAGAAATACTTTGCGTCAAGTTATTGGTGAGTTGCGCAGCGCTTCTCCCGCTCAAACTGGGGCTTATCTTCTATCGGCCGTCGCTACTAATACCATTACTTTTTATAGTGATATTGATAGTGATGGTCTGCGCGAACGGGTTAGATATTTTCTCTCTGGCACTGATTTTAAAAAAGGTATCGTTAAACCAACTGGTCAGCCATATATCTACAATATTGCCAATGAGCAAATTAGAACCGTTTCGCCCAATGTCATTAATGCCACTACTTCCATTTTTTCTTATTACGATACCAACTATAATGGTTCTAGTTCTGCCCTCAGTCTGCCAATTGATATCGCCAAAGTGCGTTTGATTAAAATAAATGTCGGGATTGATCCTAATCCTGGTCGCCCCTTGCAAGCGATGTGGGTATCTTCGCAAGTAATGATTAGGAATCTAAAAGATAATTTTTAAAAATGGAAAGATTGTTATTTAAAAAGAAAAGTGGCTACCTCCTGATTTCTGTCTTGGTTTTTGGGTCTATCGGCGCCATGATTATTGGAGTCTTAACTACTTGGCTGGGCACTAATTGGCGAGCAACGATTCAAGTTTCTGAAAGAGAGAGGTCTTTCCAGATTGCTGAAGCTGGAATTGAATATTATCGTTGGCACTTAGCGCACAGTCCGTTGGATTTTAAGGATGGTACGACGGTTGCTGGTCCCTATGTTCATGAGTTTAGAGACCGGGACAACAATTTAATTGGTAGTTTTGAGTTGATTATTACTCCACCTTTGACTGGCTCAACAATTGTCACTATTTTATCTCGTGGCCGAGTAGTCGGTAGCACGGCGACAAGAGCGATTGAGGTTAAAATGGCGGTACCTTCTCTGGCAAAATACGCAGTGGTGGCCAATAACGTGATGCGCTTTGGTGAGGGAACCGTGACTGTGGGCCCAATTCACTCCAATGGCGGTATCCGCTTTGATGGGGTAGCTCAAAATTTAGTGACTAGCGCCAAAGATAAATATACCGACCCTGACAGTCCATACGAGCTAGCTTTTGGTGTTCATACCCACTCCGGTTCCGATGATCCTTCTCCACCTGCCAGTATGCCTAGCCGAGTAGATGTTTTTCAATCCGGTCGGCTATTTCCTCTGCCTGCGGTTGACTTCTCTGGCTTCACGGCCGATCTGGCTCAAATCAAGACGGATGCTCAGTTTACTGGTAAATATTTTGGTTCGTCTGGTAGCCTTGGTTACAATATTATTTTAAAAACTGATAATACTTTTGATGTCAAAAAAGTAACGTCACTAGTTTCACCAGACAGTAATTGCTCTACTGATGGTACGACGGGGTGGGGGACTTGGTCTATTGGAAATACTAGTGCGGTTGGCAATTACCCAATCCCGGCCAATGGACTGATTTTTGCTGAGGATAATGTTTGGGTGGAAGGGCAAATTAACAATTCTCGAGTAACAATTGTCGCTGCGACTTTTCCTGAAACAACCAATACCTCTAAGAGTATTACTATTAATAAAGACGTTCTCTATACCAACTATGATGGTCGAGATGTTATTTCCCTGATCGCTCAGAAAGATATAAATGTGGGACAAGTCAGTGATAATGATTTGCGTATAGATGCTGCCTTGGTGGCAAAAAATGGTCGCGCGGGTAGATACTACTATAGTACTAGCTGTGATTATAATTCACGTAATTCTTTGACCTTGTATGGCATGATTGCGACCAATAACCGCTACGGTTTTGCCTATACCAATGGCACTGGTTACGACACACGCAATTTGATCTATGATGGTAATTTGTTGTATGGCCCTCCGCCGTCATTTCCTCTGACAGCAGAAAACTACGTTGTGATTTCATGGCGAGAGGTTAGGTAACCATTAGTTTTTAAGATAATCACCAGCACGCTTCGCGTGCTGGTGATTTTTTGTTAGAATAGGCCCATGAAAAAACTAATTATCGGCAATTGGAAGATGAACCCCACCAGCCTCGCCGAGGCCAAGAAGATTTATACCGGGGTCAAAACAAAAGTTAGTGGTTTGCGCAATGTCAGTGTGGCTATTTGCCCACCCACCGTCTATCTCGGTGTCTTTTCTGCTACTTCTAAAGGTAAAACTAGCTTGATGTTGGGCGCCCAAGACACTCACTGGCAAGAATCCGGGGCTAGTACGGGTAATATTTCACCTTTAATGCTTAAAGACCTAAAAACTAGCTATGTTTTAGTGGGTCATTCTGAGCGACGGGCGACCGGGGAGACTGATGAACAGGTCAAACTAAAAATTAAAGCTATCCAAGAATATAAAATGACCTCTGTCCTCTGTGTGGGCGAAAAAGAACGAGATGAAAGTGGTCATTATTTGGCGGTAATTAAGCGTCAGATTGAAGATGGCCTGGAGGGATTACCTAAAAAAGCGGCTGAAAAATTAGTGATTGCTTATGAACCGGTTTGGGCTATTGGTAAGGAGGCTAAGGGGGTAGAGACACCAGAAGGTTTCAATCATAATATGATTTTTATTCGTAAAACTCTCAGCTATATTTTTGGTCAGAAAGAAGCTCTCAAAATCCCTATTCTTTATGGTGGTTCTGTCTCTTCTAAAAATGCCGATAGTTTCCTGCGTGAAGGTCGGGCTGATGGTCTATTGGTTGGCCGGGATTCTTTGACCGCCAGCAGTTTCGTTGAAATCATTAAAATTGCCAATCAAATAAAGTAGTTAAAAAAATGAAATTATTAAAAAATTTACAAAAGGCTGGTTTAAAAGGAAAGCGGGTTTTGGTGCGGGCTGATTTTAATGTGCCTGTGCGCAATGGTAAAGTGACTGAAGCTATGCGCATTGATGAAACCTTGCTCACAATTAAATTTTTACTAAAAAATGGTGCCCAAGTTATTTTAATTAGTCATATTGGTGATGATGGTTCAACGAGTTTGCGACCAGTAGCCAAATACCTGTTGACTAAAAAGTTATCTGTAAAATTCGTTTCTGATTTTGCTTCGGTTGCTAAAGCTAAGGAGTCTATAATCTTAATGGAAAATATCCGTCGGTTTGAGGGCGAAAAGAAAAATGATCCTGTTTTAGCTAAACAATTGGCGATGTTGGCCGATCTTTATGTTAATGAGGCTTTTTCGGTTAGTCACCGCGAGCATGCTTCGGTGGTAGGGGTGCCAAAATTGTTGCCGAGTTATGCTGGTCTGCATTTAGTGGAGGAATTGGATTATTTGAAAAAAGTTTTTAAACCAGACTTGCCTCTGGTGATGGTTGTGGGTGGTGCCAAATTTAAAACCAAATTTCCTTTATTAAAAAAGTTTTGTCCCAAAGCTCAAATAGTTTGTGTGGGAGGTGCTTTGGGCAACACTTTAATTAAGGCTCGAGGTTATGAAGTGGGGGTGTCTTTGGTGGATGACATAACGCCAGAAATAAAAAAAATGGCTAAGAGTAAAAAAATTATTCTACCCGTTGATTTTGTGGTGACCGGAAAGAAAAAAGGGGATTTCTTTGTAAAAAAGGTGGGAGAATTAACAACGACGGATAAAATTGTTGATCCTGGTCCTTCCACCTCAAAACTGTTCGCTGAGAAAATTGCTGGTGCTAAAACTTTGCTTTGGAATGGTCCACTCGGTCTAATCGAAGATGGCTTTGTTCATGCGACAATTTTTCTCGCTCGCAATATCCCCAAGGGTTGTTTTTCTGTTTTGGGTGGAGGGGATTCAGTTGAAGCTTTACGTCAAGCTAGATTGCTCAAAAAATTATCTTTTGTTTCCACTGGTGGCGGAGCGATGCTTCAATATTTGGCTACTGGCAAGTTGCCCGGAATTTCTGCTCTGAAATAATTGGCTAAAAAGAAAATAGCCCTGTTCGCTAGTGGCGAGCAGGGCTATTGTGGTGAGGAAGAAAGGAGATTTTCTATCATTTCCTGAGAGAATTGTCCGGGTGCGCACGAGTTTCTGTGATGATAATAGGCAACATGGCGCCGATTACACAGTTTGTTGTTGGGACAGGACGAACAATGCTCTTTTCCCCATTCGTAATGGTCGGTAGAACTAAAATACTTTTGCTGTCTAGGGCAGAAGATGAGCATCATAGCTACTTCTCCAGTTGGGGTTGACCTGATTTTCTATCTTCAATTATATACCCCTATCCTCGCCTGGGTAGTTGATAACTTTAGCTTGCATCTGAATAAATTCTTCTTTGTTAGGGATACTCTCGGCTCGCCAATGTTTGAAGCCGTCGCCTTCAAAGCGGGGGATAATATGAATGTGGGTATGAAAAATCAGTTGGCCAGCTGCTCGGCCATTGTTCATTCCAAGATTGATGCCATCGGCTTGGGTGCCTATTTTAACCATATGGGCTACTTTTTGGACGGTTTCACCCAGTTCTCGAAGAATTGTGGGAGACAAATCAAATAAATCATTGGCATGATCTTTAGGTATGATTAGGGTGTGGCCGGGATTGATGGGGTTGGCATCAAGAAAAGCTAAAAAATGGTCATTTTCCCAGATTTTATAACAGGGAACTTCTCCAGTAATAATTTTGCAAAAAATACAGCTTATTTGGTTAGTCATAATTTAAGAGTTAGGATAATTGATGTAATCTATAGTATATTGGACTGACCAAAAAAACAAAAATATGGCAAAAGAATGGCAATTAGCTAAAAAACCAGCCCCCTCGGCAGTTAAAAGTTTGTCTGGATACTCGGACCTGGTTTCTCGATTACTTTTTTATCGTGGTGTTAAAAATAAAACAGTCGCTGAAAAGTTCCTCAATCCTAATTATGAGACCGATCTCCATGATCCATTTTTAATGAAAGACATGGACCGGGCCGCTAAGAGGGTGCTGACAGCGATTGAATATGACGAGAGAATCATTATTTTTGGCGATTATGATGCTGATGGAGTGCCGGGGACAGCCATCATGGCCACTTTTTTTAATCAAATTGGCTTTACCAATTACGAAGCCTATATTCCTGATCGTCACAATGAAGCCTACGGTTTAAATTCCAAAGCTATCGAAAAATTTGCCAACAGTGGTGCCAAGCTGATTATTACGGTTGATTGTGGTATTACCAATTTTGAAGAAGTGGTCTTTGCAGATAAGTTGGGTATCGAGGTGATTATTACTGACCACCATCTCGCTCCAGAGAAAATTCCACCCGCTTATGCTGTCGTAGACGCCAAACAAAACGATGACCAGTATCCATTCAAGATGCTTTCTGGGGCCGCGGTGGCTTTTAAACTAGTATTAGCCATTTCTAAACTAAAGGATTTCAATTTAGTTCCTGGCTGGGAGAAGTGGTTGTTGGACCTGGTGGCTATTTCCACTATTACTGATATGGTGACTTTGGAGGATGAGAATCGGACCCTAGCTTTTTTTGGTTTGAAGGTTCTGCGTCAGACCAAGCGCTTGGGTTTGGTCAATTTGCTAGCGGTAGCTAAAATTGACGGCGTTCATATTACTGAGGACGATGTTGGTTTTATGATCGGACCCAGACTTAATTCAGCCAGTCGTATGTCTCATGCCGATGATGCCTTTTCTTTGATTATGACCAAAGACCAGGCTGAAGCCCGAGCCATAGCCGATCAGCTCGAAAAACAAAATAAGGGTCGCCGTGAAATCGTGGAAAAAATAATTCAAGATGTTGCCCGTTTGTATGATAGCGATAATGATTCTTCAAAAATAATTGTTATGGGATCGCCAGAGTGGGGTCTGGGTGTTTTGGGTCTGGCTTCATCACGTTTGGTAGAAAAATATGCCAAGCCAGTTTTTTTGTGGAGTAAAAATGGCAATGGTGAGATCAAGGGTTCTTGTCGTTCTGATGGTTCTATTAACGTGGTGGAACTCATGCGGGCAGTAGGGCCTGATTTCTTTATTGATTTAGGTGGACATGCTATGGCTGGGGGCTTTTCTCTATTACCGGAGCGAGAAGCTGAATTGGCTGTCCGTCTAAACGGTGCTTTGGAAAAAATTCCCCAGACGGAAGTTGAAGCTATAATCATTGCTGAAGCCGAGCTGACTATTGATGATATAAATCGTCAGACGGCCGACGAAGTCTTGTCCCTAGCTCCTTTTGGGGTAGGAAATCCTAAGCCGATTTTTCTCTTGAGAGATTTATCGTTAACTGAAGTAAAAAGTTTTGGCAATGGGGGGCTGCATTTGGAATTAAAATTTACCAAAAACGATGGTTCTTTAGTCACGGCCATAGGCTTCTTTATGTGTAAGCCAACCTTTTTTGCTGAAAAGTTTGATAGTAAAAATGGCCATAAGTTTTCCGAAGTTGATTTGGCCGTCGGCCGGCGAGTTGACCTACTAGCCTCGATCGAAAAAAGCTATTTTAGGGGACGGGAAGAGATTAGATTGAGGATTGTTGATGTTCGTCATCCTAAATAGTATTATTCAAGAGTTATGGCTAAATTTATAATCTATACTGACGGTGGTTCGAGGGGTAACCCTGGTGTAGCGGGCTGTGGAGCCGTGGTGGCGGATGCTTCAAACCAGGTGCTTAAGAAGGCTTCTAAGGCTCTAGGAACAGCTACAAATAACGAAGCCGAATACCAGGCCGTTATTCTCGGATTAGAAACTCTTAAAAAAATAATTAGCGGTGAAAAGCTGAGACAAGCGGAGGTGGAGGTTAAAATGGATAGTCAATTAGTGGCTAGTCAACTGGCTGGCACCTACCAATTGCGAGAGGAAAGGCTTTTTCCGTTTTTTATTAAGATTTGGAATTATCAAGTAAAAGATTTTCCCAAAATAAAATTTACCTATATTCCACGCGCACAAAATAGTCTGGCTGATGGTTTGGCTAACGAGGCAATGGATGGTGTCGGTGACAACCAAAACAAATTATTAGATTTTTAGTGACCGGCCTCAAAAACCGGTTTTAATTTTCACCCTATAGAATAAAAATTGTTTACAATTTTAATTTTAAATTAAGACAGTAATTTTATTCTTACATCATCACAAAGCCAATTAGTAATTAATGTATAGGGTCGTTAAAAAATAATTTAAAATTTATTCAATAGGGTAAATAAATATATGGCAACTGAAGGTTTTAATTTTGATACTTTGGGCAGAGAAGGAGAAATTCCTGAGAATGCTCGTCAAGCAGAACGCGAATTTACTGAGACTTATTCTGATAGTCGAGAAAAAAATCGTCAGCACGATTTACTGTGGAGAGTTATTGCTAATAAGAAAGTGGATAATATTTTAGATATTCCTACCGAACAACTGCCAGAGCTTTATGCGGCGGCTAGATTATTTTCTCAGCCAGCAAATTTTAAAGAATTAACAGGTGGGGCAGAGAGCTGGCAAGTGACGAGGGCAGAGAGATTGATTAGTCAACTATTAAGAGATGCTGAATTGGCCGAGAAAAGAGGGGCTGCCGCTTAGTTTTTTACGTCAACTTCTCTTTTTTCTCATCCTGGGATTTTTTGTTGGAGTAGTTGTTTCGATAAATCAATTTGTTTTTGGCTGGTTGATTTACCTCTTTGCTGGTTGGGGAGTGGTCGGATTATTTTTAGCTTGGCGCTACCAAGTTTCTCGTTTTTGGTTGCTAATATTTAGTGTTTTTTGTTTGGGTCTGGTCTTGGGACAATGGCGAGCTATGCCTAGAGAAAATTGGGGCGCCAATATTTGTTCTGATCTGGGGCATAATTTCTCTGGTCTAGTGGTGGCTGAGCCGGTAGCTGGAGAATTTAATCAACGTCTGGTTGTTCGACCGGCTGGAAAAAATTTTAATGTTTTACTTTTTGCTAAACGTGATGGCGATTGGCGTTATGGTGATGAAATCAATTTTCAAGGTAGTCTCCAAGAGCCAAAAAATTTTCAAACTGACACCGGCCAAGAGTTTGCCTACAAAAATTATTTATTGAAAGATAATATTTTATGTCTAGGACGAGGTGGGCAAGTGACCTGGCTGTCTGGCGGTCACGGTTCAAATACGAAACGAGTTTTGTTTACTGTTAAAAAAGAATTTTTAAATACTATCAATCGTTACTTGCCCGCTCCGCAGTCCTCATTATTGTCAGGAATTTTATTGGGGGTGCAGTCGTCTTTACCACAAACAGTGTCCGATGATTATCGTCGAGCGGGCCTGACTCACATTTTAGTTTTGTCGGGACAAAATATTTCTATTATTGCCAGTGCCTTGATGATTATCTTTGGCTGGGCTGGGCCATTGATTTCTTTTGTGATTGTTGTGACTGGCTTGGTTCTCTTTACTCTCATGGCCGGGGCTGGAGCGTCAGTGGTCCGGGCGGCTGTCATGGGTCTCCTAGTGGTGTTGGCTCGAGCCGTCGGTCGACCTTATGCTGGCGGTCTGGCTTTGGTAACGGCCGGCGCTCTAATGGTTTGGTTTAATCCTCGACTGCTAGTTTTTGATCTCGGTTTTCAGTTATCTTTTCTCGCCACGCTCGGACTTTTTTATGGTACACCCATGATGGCTCGATTATTAAAATTTTTACCCGCCACTTGGGGTTTGCGAGAAATCACCAGCATTTCGGCTGGAGCAATTTTATTTACTTCGCCCTGGTTGGCTTATTCTTTTGGCCAACTATCTCTGGTGGCCTTGCCGGCTAATATTTTAGTGGTGCCAACTGTAGAAATGACAATGTTGTTTGGTTTTTTGACTGTGGTCTTTGGTTGGTTACAAATACCCTTCGCTTGGCCCTTGGCCTTTATCTCCAGTCTGTTATTAAAATGGAATCTTTTTATTACTAGTTTCTTTGCTCATTTGCCGGGAGCTTCGATTGTTATTAAAAATGTTTCTTTGGTGTTTGTGATATTTTTTTATTTAATTATTTTGGGAGCTGTTCTCCATGACAAAAAACTCAGTCAAAAAAAATCGACTTGAGATATAATTGACCTAATGAATTTGAATTGGCAAAAAATCAAATGGCTCGGTCTCGGTTTATTAACCTTGATTACTATTTTTGTTTGGGTGGCTATTTGGCAATTGGCGCCATCTCCGAAAATGTCTGTAGCTTTTCTCGATGTTGGCCAGGGTGACGCAATCTTGATTGATACTCCGCACCATCGGCAGGTTTTATTGGATACTGGCCCAGGGTCAGCCGTCCTGCCATCTCTAGGTCAGGCGATGCCATTTTTTGATCACTCTCTGGATTTGATTTTACTTAGCCATGGCGATAGTGATCACTCTGGCGGCCTGTCTGATGTCTTGTCTCACTATTCTTTGGATTATTTTCTGGCTGGTAATTGGGCGATTGGTAATAAAAAAGTTATTGGTAAAAATGATTTTCTATCAGCTGAAGCGGGGACAAGGATAGAATTGGAGCCAAATATTTTTCTCGATGTTATCGAAGGGGGAACCACTAATAAAAAAGATAATGTTGATTCGCTGGTGGCTAGATTGAGCTACGGTTCAACGACTTTTTTATTGACCGGTGATTCTGTCTCTAAAGAAGAAACTGATGAAATAAATAAATTGGGGGATTATTTGCAAGCCGATGTTCTGAAAGTGTCTCACCATGGTTCACGGACTTCGACTAGTGGTAATTTTTTAGTGCGAGTACGACCACCGTATGCCGTGATTTCGGTCGGGGCGGATAATCGTTATGGACATCCTACTGCCGAAACATTAGAGCGTTTGAAAAAAATTGGGGCAGAAATTTTACGGACCGATGAACAGGGGACGATTGTGTTTGAGAGCGATGGCCAAAAAATTATCAAAAAATAAGGGGGTCAACCGTAGTTGTCCCCCTTTAGATTTCACCGGCTGCCCTTGGATCTGGTGATACGGGGGCAGTTTTATTTTAACCATGTGGAGTGCTCAGTCCCTTTCTATATCTTCTCGGACTGCGGAGTCACTTGCCGAGGAGACACTTAGTGAAATCTAATTTCAAGTTAGCATAAAATTTATTTTTGGCAATAATTAAGGGCCCCACTGTTAGGTAGGGCCCAAAGGTTGGGCGGTTGGCTTCCAGAGCGTACATCGCTCCTAAAGTGCAACTTCCTTATTCGACTATGTTGGCCAACAGGACTTTCGTCCCGTTTTTCTTCAGACCAAGTTTGTCGGCCGCTTTAGACGAGATGTCTAAGTCGCGGCCACTAATGTATGGACCTCGATCTTTGATTTCGACTACTAACTGGTAGCCGGTCTCGAGGTCAGTGAGTTTTAGCTTCGTGCCAATGGGCAGCTCTTTGTGGGCTGCCGTTGTCGGGTCTTCGGCCCGAAAACTTTCCCCATTGGCCATCCGGCGCCCTTGAAGTTCGCGTCCATACCAGCTGGTGTTAACCATGGCTGGCGGGAACACTTGATCCATAGGACGGATTTGACCACTATTGATTGAATTAGACGAAATCAATATGGCCAACGTTACCATCACTCCCATTGCATACCTCCTTTGTGTTGACGAACTTCAGTCCCGAGGGACATCTATTCGCCACCGCCCAAAGTCTGACCTCATCTTAATACTTTTAGGTTTATATGTCAAACTTTACCCTAAAAATATGGCTGAATAAGGCCATTTTGTGTAGTACGTATTAGGACAACAAAAAATTGCCGCTTGGGCTCCCAAGCGGCAATTTTTGTCTTAGACGATCTTGATTTCGAGGTTTTTGCCCTTTTTGAGGCATTTGGTACAGATTTTTACCCGGGAACCGTCAGCGAGCTTGGCCCACTGTAAATTCGGCTGTTTTCTCTGAACAGGAATCGGATTGTATTTGGTAGCACGAACACGGTTGGAGTAACCTCCGACCAATAAACTACCTTTTTCGCAAATAGGACAATTTTTCATAAGATAGTTCGTATGCTAACATAGGATATTAATCATTGCAACCCTATTAACTCATGGAAACCACCGTTATATTTTCAATTGTTATCTTAGTGATGTCTGTCGTTCTCCACGAAGTCTCTCATGGTTTCGCGGCCTATTTATTGGGTGATCCGACTGCCAAGATTGCTGGTCGTTTGACTTTGAATCCTCTTAAACATCTCGATTGGATGGGTTCAGTTATTGTGCCCCTGATTCTATCTCTTTTTCCAGGTGGGTTTATTATTGGCTGGGCTAAACCAGTACCCTATAACCCACATATGCTCCGAGGAGGGAAGTACGGACCAGCGATGGTGGCAGGGGCTGGGCCGGCTATGAATTTGGCCATTGCTGTCTTTTTTGCCTTCCTGATTCGTTCGTCTTTGGCCATGAGTTTGGGTGGTTCGACTATGGTCGTTCTAAGTGGAACCATTGTTTTGACTAATGTCGCCTTGGCTATCTTTAACCTGACCCCAGTGTCTCCTTTCGATGGTTCAAAAATTCTTTTTGCCTTTTTACCCCGAGCTTGGAGAGGGGTGGAAACTTTTTTGGAAAGTAATCAGCTAATAGTTATTTTGGTGGTGATTTTAGGGATGGGCTATATTTTGAGTCCTGTGACTAGCGCCATCGTTCATCTACTTTTGTGGTAAAAAGCCGAGACCGACTGCTCGGCGCTAGATATTAGCCCTCTGGCTATCATTTTTTCTTGCATTTTCGGTCGAGATGTATTAGAGTGTCTCCGATGCCTACAATCAATCAATTGGTTCGCAAGCCTCGTAAACCGCTCATCAATAAATCGAAAGCGGTTGCTTTAGCTCGCGGTTTTAACTCTCTTAAAAACAAACCAGTTTTCTACCCATCACCTTTCAAGCGCGGTGTCTGTTTGTCGGTTAAAACGACTACTCCAAAGAAGCCAAACTCTGCTCTCCGTAAAATTGCTCGTGTCCGTTTGACCAATGGTATGGAAGTGACCGCCTATATTCCAGGTGAAGGTCACAATTTACAGGAACACTCAGTGGTCGTGATTCGTGGTGGTCGGGTTAAAGACTTGCCAGGTGTTCGTTATCATATTGTTCGTGGTGTCCTCGATGCCTCTGGTGTTGATAAGCGCCGTCAGGGTCGTTCCCGTTACGGTTCCAAGCGTCCAAAGAAGGATGGTAAAAAATAATCACAATTTTAAATAAATAATCTATGCGTCGTCCCGTCAAAAAACCTACTCGAATCAAGCCTGATCAAAAATATAACTCGATCAAGGTCTCTAAGTTGACCAACTATATTATGGAACGCGGTAAGAAAAATGCTGCTCGCGATGTCGTTTATGGCGCTTTTGATATTATTGCCGAAAAGACCAAGAAAGATCCGATGGAAGTCTATGAGGAAGCTCTGAACATTATCGGTCCATCAGTGGAAATTCGTTCTAAGCGTGTCGGTGGTGCTAACTATCAAGTGCCTCACGAAGTTCGTCCAGAACGCCGCTTGGCTCTAGCTTTGCGTTGGATTATTGACGCGGCTCGTTCACGCAAGGGGATGCCAATGCGACAACGTTTGGCCGAAGAATTACTTTTGGCTAGCAAAAACGAAGGTGAAGCGGCCAAGAAAAAAGACAACGTTCACAAGATGGCCGAAGCCAACCGCGCTTTTGCTCACTTTGCTTGGTCTGGGGGTAGAAAATAATCTTAATCTGTTTCTAAACAGATTAAGACCAGTTTAATTTTTTTCGTTTTTTAACGAAAAAAGTGTTTGTCATAATTTTATTATTAAGCTTTTGATTTAACTTTTAATTTAATCATATGTCTCGGGATTATCCTTTAGAGAAAGTTCGTAATATTGGTATTATCGCCCACATTGACGCTGGTAAAACTACTACTAGCGAGCGGGTGCTTTTTTATACTGGTGTGTCACATAAAATCGGTGAAGTCCACGAAGGTGAAGCGGTTATGGACTGGATGGAGCAGGAGCAAGAGCGTGGTATCACGATTACTTCGGCGGCCACGACTGCTTTCTGGATTCCGACCTATGCTAAAGGTGATTTAGCTCAGAAACATCGCGTTAACATTATTGATACTCCCGGACACGTCGACTTTACTGCCGAGGTGGAACGTAGTTTGAAAGTGCTCGACGGTGGCGTGACTGTTTTCGATGGTGTGGCTGGTGTGGAACCGCAGTCTGAGACTGTTTGGCGCCAAGCTGATAAATATCACGTGCCACGTATTTGTTTCATTAATAAACTTGATCGCATGGGTGCTTCTTTTAGTCACTCTTTCAAAACGATCCAGGAACGCTTGTCTAAAAAAGCCGTTCGAGTCCAGATTCCTATGGGCGAAGACGATAAGCACGAAGGTGTTATCGACCTTTTGAACATGAAGGCCTATTTGTTTGAAGGGGATAAAGGAAAAGAAATTAAAGAAATTGATATTCCGGCTGAATTTTTAGATGAAGCGACTAAATGCCGAGCCGAGTTGGTAGAAAAAGTGGCTGAAAATGATGAACAAATGATGAACGATTATTTGGAGGGCAAGGAAATTGCTATTCCCGATTTAAAGCGTGTCATTCGTAAGGCGACTATTGCCAATGAGCTTTTCCCAGTTTTTTGTGGTTCGGCTTTGAAAAATAAAGGCGTGCAACTAATGCTTGACGGTGTGGTGGACTATTTACCATCACCACTCGATATCCCATCAATTAAAGGTGAAGATATTAATACGGGTGAAGAAATCGAACGACGGGCTTCCGACTCCGAACCATTTGCGGCTTTGGCTTTCAAACTTCAATCCGATCCATTTATTGGTCAGCTGACTTTCTTCCGGGTTTATTCCGGTACTTTGGCGGCTGGTTCCTATGTCTACAACTCAACCAAGGGAGTCAAAGAGCGCGTCGGCCGTATTGTTCGTCTCCACGCTAACCATCGTGAAGAAGTGAAGGAAGTCTATGCTGGTGAAATCGCGGCCATCGTCGGTCTCAAAGATACCAAAACTTCTGATACTCTCTGTGATGAAAATCACCCAATTATTTTGCACAAAATTATCTTCCCTGAACCAGTGGTGGAAATGCGGATTGAACCGAAAACTAAGGCGGACCAAGAAAAAATGGGCTTGGCTATGCGTCGCTTGGCTGATGAGGATCCAACCTTCAAAGTTAAAACCGATACCGAAACCATGGAGACAATTATCGCTGGTATGGGCGAATTGCACTTGGAAATTTTGGTGGAAAGAATGAAGCGCGAATTTAATGTTGAAGCTAATGTTGGTAAACCACAGGTGGCCTATCGCGAAACTATTACCATGTCGGCCGAAGCCGAAGGTAAGTATGTCAAACAGTCTGGTGGTCGTGGTCAGTATGGTCATTGCCGTTTGCGAATCAAACCACTCGAAAAAAATATTGATCCGGACCAAAAAATCGCTAAAAATGTCAAACGCGAAACTGGTTTTGAGTTCATCAACTCTATCAAAGGTGGCGCCGTACCAAACGAATATATTCCAGCGATTGAAAAAGGCGTCAGAGAGGCGATGGATCGCGGTATTCAAGCCGGCTTCCAGGTCGTCGATGTGTCAGTTGAGCTTTATGATGGTTCTTATCACGAAGTTGACTCATCTGAAATGGCTTTCAAAATGGCAGGCTCTATGGCTTTCCAGGAGGGCGCCAAACGCGCGAAACCAGTCTTGTTGGAACCTATTATGAAAGTCGAGGTTATCGTGCCTGAGAAGTTCATGGGTGACATCACCGGTCAATTGTCTAGTAAGCGTGGTCAGATCGAATCAATGGAAGATCGCTTTGGTCTCAAGGCTATCCGAGCCAAGGTGCCTCTAGCGGAAATGTTCGGCTATGTTACCAACCTCCGCTCAATGACCGAAGGTCGCGGTACCTTCACCATGGAATTTGGGGAGTACGCGATTATCCCGAACAATGTGGCGTTGGGGATTATTGAGACGAGAAAGTAAAACTACAGCTTAAACATTTTAAAACCACGAAAAAGCCCCCAGCGGGGCTTTTTCTCTGCTTCGTGTAGGCTCTTCGCCCTCGTTCCTCGCCCAGCTCGGAACAAAAATACTTAAGGGCGAAGACCGGCAGCCTACCACTACGCAAGGGTTTAAAAATGTTTAAGCTTCCGTTCGCTCAGGATAAGGTCTAAAAATTTTGCCAAATTTTTAAGTAGTTTACCCTTATTTTTAGGCGTTTTTGGCTGTTTGCTATTGACTTTTATACCTATTTATGCTAATATTGAAGATAGAGTTTTGTCAATTGGAGCCTCTTAGGAGGCAAGCGGAAGGATAGAAAAATGAGTACAGCAATTAGTGTTTCAATCGCGGTCGTGTTGGCAGTTTTGTCGGTTGTCGTTTTTTTCTGGTTTAAGCTCCTTCCAGGGCTAGCTGTTGGTTTCCGGCAGTTTTTGATCAAAACGATAATTGCAGTAGCTGCCATGTTGGTGGTCCTTGCCATGAAACAAGGGGGAACTCCCGATTGGTATTGGCCGTTTATACAACAAAGCCAGGTTTTCTATGTTATGACTGCCTGGCCAGAGACTTCTTCGGGTGACCATAATGCTACCGTAGTTTTTCAAAAGATGGCTGGTGGTCATCTAAAACCCAAGCAGATGATGGATGTCAGGCTTGAGGGAGATCTGCCCAAGCCTGGCCAACTGGTCATGTTTGGGAAGGGTAGTAAGCTGGTGATCGTGGGTACTGTGGCCGAGTCTGTGACTCAGCCCGTGGCTCCGGTTGAACCAGTGGTAGCGCCAGCTTCGGATGCTGTTGTAGATCCGATTTCTACCCCCGCTGTAAAACAGGAAAAATTCGCTCCCATCATCCCGTCGCGCAAGACGACGGCGAAGAAGTAGCAAGTTTCCTCGCAGTTATCGTGCCTCGTGTCGCTCTAAGCGGTCACGAGGCATTTGTTTTTGAAAAAAATTTCCTTGCTAGTCTTTTGGAGCGTGATAGAATTTGGATAACTATATAAGTTTTAATTTTTTTAATATGAAAAAAGGTGATGCTTTTGATATGGCGAGAAAAATGAATACTGGCGATAGCCTCGATGTGACGGCTGAAGCGCCAGTGGCCGAAAAAAATAACGAGCAGGCTCTAGATGAGTTGATGGATACTCCCGGCTTTGCTGAATTTTTAGCCAAACATCCTGAGGCTGGAGAATTGTCTGAGGCTGAAAACTTAGATCGAGTAGGCAATCTTCATGAAGCTTTTGGTAAGGTCAAGGAGACCAATAAGGAGTTGAATAGTTTTTTTAAGGACCAAGCCAAGGATTTAGGTTTAGAACTGTCAGAAGACGAGCTAAAGTTTGTTGGCGAACATATTGAAAATCTGGCAATAAACAATCCGGAAGAAATGGCGGGTTTAACAGAGACAATTAAAACCTACCGCGAAACCCCAGCCAAGATCAAAGCGCAAACGGCTGAATTGTCTAAGCACATGGAAACTTTTAATAATTATGGAGACCTGGTAGTAGAGAAGGCTAAACTAGAAGGATACGCCAATCTAACAAAGTTTGAAAAGGGTAAGGTCATGGGTTGGATTGGGGCCGTGGAACTTTTCTTTGCTGACAATAATACGGTTAGAGGCACTGTTCCCAATAAAGATGACAAGATGGCCGCTTTTGTTCATCGGGCGGCTCTCAATAAAGAGACTATTAATGAAATTCGCGACAAATACGGTTTGAAGCCAGAACAAATCAAAGAAAGGATTGAAAAGATAGAAGCTGATATTGAGCAAGCTCGGGGAGCAATGGGAAAGATGGATCAGTTACAGGAAGGGCTGACATCAGCCAAAGGAAAAATGATGGCCGAGAACGTTTTACCCCTAGGACAAGTCAGAGAATTGCTCCAACAGAAATTATCAGAAAAAATGGCGGGGGCGGCTTTGAAAGAAGGTTCGCCTGATGACCGTTTGAAGGAATTGTCCAAGGTCCAAGAATATTTTGATCAAATGGCCAACTCAGATCTCGATCTATCTGCCGGTTTTGATAGTGGTGATTTTCAAAAAAGAGTAGATGATCTTATGGAACTTCAAGTGACCGATGGCATCTCTAAAGCTTTGGAATCAGCCAAGACTGATACTCTAACCAATTTTGAAAAAGGTTTTAAAAAATATCTTGATGGTTTGGAAAAATTAGGTACCAAGGACAAGGAGGAGGCCCAAAGATTTGTGGTTGAACAGATGTTTGAAAAAATCGGCGAATTGAATAAGTCTACTGAAAAATCAGACAAAGCTAAAGCGATCTTGCTTCGTCGGGTGGTCGCAAAGATACAAGCTAATAAAATTTAAATTTTATGGATATCCAAACAGATTTAAGCCAGTTGGGAGATTTATTAGCGGCTGGTAAAAAAGATGAAGCCACCGCGCTGATCGATGCCTATATCAATCAAGATTTAAGTGATGAGGAAAAAGGGACCGCTTATGTCGCTTGGGCCAAGGCTTATATGGATGCTTCTAATACTATTGACCAAAGTTACAGTGAGGCTTTGAAAGGCTGGCTGGAAACCCTGCGAGAGATTGATAAAGAGAGTGACGAGACAGTCAAAGAAGCTAAAGTAGCTTCACTTAAAAACGAAATTAAAAATTTTGGGGCCTAGAGTTTTCTAGTTGTGCACAGATTTCCTCGTTTCTGATAGTGTGTTGGTCTATAATTAAATTAATGAAAAAATCTAATATCTTTGGGACTCGCCCGGTAGTGAAGTCTCGAAGAGCTTCTACTACCGGGTTTACTCTTATCGAGCTTTTAGTCGTGGTGGCGATCATCGGTCTTTTATTGGGGATTACTACTGACTATCTATCTAATGCTAGAAGTAAGGGCTCCGGAGCAGGGGTGAAGCAAAATTTAAATAGTCTGCGAACTGACTTGGCTTTGTGGCAGACCAACAATAATAATAGTAATTTACCTTGCAATATTGCCATTGCCGCCAACGGCACTAGTAGAGCTAATCAAATTTGGGCTCAAGCCAAGAGTCGGATCGGATCATCAGATTGGGGCTACTCGATCCACGGATGTGCCGCTGCTAATACCAACGTAACTGGCACCGGTTTTATTTTTGTGGCTAAATCTGGCACCGGCAAATATTGGTGTGTGGATAGTAATAATGCCGGTAAGGAGATTACTACAATAGCTACTGCTGGTCTTACTGCTGGAGCATATACAAACGGCAGTACTCCATTCAAACTCTGCCCATAGCTAAAATAAACACAAGGTCCAAGCAGCCCCCTAGGTTGACTTAATGTCTTTATTTGCTATTATTATCCCACGCAACGGCGTAGCTTTTTTGATGTTGACCGCAAGGTCTAGTCAACAAACAGGGGTTAAAAACCACTTTTTATTAAGTTAGTAGTTAATAATTAATAAGTAAAAACATATGGCAGAGAAATTTGATCGGTCCAAGCCACACGTTAACGTCGGTACTATCGGCCACGTTGACCACGGCAAGACTACCTTGACCGCCGCCATCTTGCATGTCCTCAACTTAGCGGGCAACAAGGTGAAGATGCGCGGTGTGAACGAAATTGACAACGCTCCCGAAGAACGCGAGCGCGGTATTACTATTGCTCTTTCGCACAACGAGTACGAAACAGCCAAGCGTCACTATGCGCACATTGATGCTCCAGGTCACGCTGACTACATCAAAAACATGATCACTGGTGCCGCTCAAATGGACGGCGCTATCATTGTGGTCGCCGCGACTGACGGTCTTATGCCTCAGACTCGTGAGCACGTCCTTTTGGCCCGTCAGGTTGGTGTGCCAAAAATCATCGTCTTCCTCAACAAGGTAGATATGGTGGATGATCCAGAATTGATTGATTTGGTAGAAGAGGAAGTCCGCGAGCTTTTGACCAAGCAAAACTACGATGGTGCTAACGCTCCAGTTATTCGTGGTTCCGCTTTGAAGGCTCTCGACGCCAAGTCTGTTGATGACGAATGGGCTAAGCCAATCTTGGCTTTGGCTGACGCCATGGACAACTTTATCCCTGATCCAGTTCGTGAGACTGATAAGCCATTCTTGATGCCGGTCGAAGACGTTTTCTCGATCGAAGGTCGTGGAACTGTCGTCACTGGCCGTATCGAACGTGGTTCAGTTAAAGTCGGTGAAGAAATCGAAATCGTTGGTTTGAAAGACACTGCTAAAACTACCGTTACTGGTATCGAAATGTTCAACAAACAACTCGATGAAGGTATCGCTGGTGACAACGCCGGTCTTTTGCTCCGCGGCCTCAAGAAGGATGACATCACTCGTGGTCAAGTTTTGGCCAAACCTGGTTCTGTTACTCCTCACACTGAATTCACCGCCGAAGTTTATATTTTGAAGAAGGAAGAAGGTGGTCGCCACACTCCATTCTTTACTGGCTACAAGCCTCAGTTCTACATGCGTACGACTGACGTCACTGGTGAAGTAACTTTGGATGAAAATACCAAGATGGTTATGCCTGGTGATACCGTCACCTTTACCGTCAAATTGGTAGCCCCGATCGCCCTCGAAGAGAAACAGCGCTTCGCTATCCGCGAAGGTGGCCGTACCGTCGGTGCCGGTGTTACTACTAAAATTATTGCCTAATTATTACATCTATGACCGCAACGACCACTAAAAAAACCAAAGCAAAGGTCAAAGCGACCGGAAGCGAGGAGACTTCCAAGCTTCGCATTCGGGTTTCGGCCTATGAAAACAAGATTCTTGACGCTAGTGTTAAGCAGATTGTTGATACGGCGTTGCGGTATGATGCAACGATCCTAGGTCCGATTCCATTGCCGACCGAGATCAAAAAATACACCGTCAATCGCTCAAGCTTTATTGATAAAAATTCCCGTGAACAGTTCGAAATGCGTGTTCACAAGCGACTCGTGGATATCATGAGTCCGTCTCCGAAAATTATCGAGAGCCTGACCAATCTCAACTTGCCATCTGGCGTCAATATTGATGTCAAAATGATGTAAGAAAACCCAAAACCCCGCCGGCCGAAAGGCTGGCGGGGTTTTGGTTTTGTGCATAACTCTAGTTGTGATTATTTTTCTTTCTGTTATTACTTTAATTAGAAAATTGGTCTAACTGATAGTGGAGGAGGCAGAATGACTATCTCAAGGCTATTGAGTTCCGATTTTGTTAGATGTCATTGCAAAGATGGAACAAGGCAATGTCTGTATTTGTCTCGATCTGCCGTCGTCGTAGATGGTGAACAAAATGAAGGCTGGTTTTGCAAAAACGGTAAGAATAAGGATGGTATTACTAGAGAAGGGGACATAACCGTTTGTGAGCTATTAGCCAGAGGCTTCAGTGGCGATTGTTACCAATTGACAGTTACTGTCGGAAAAAAGAAGCTCTAAGGACCCCTCACTTACATAGTCGAGGGGTCTGCGTGTTTATCTAGAGCCTTAGGAGTGGCTCAGATTTGACTTTCTGCCCTTATCTGATAATATGTTTCGAAGCTCGTAGGGGCTTTTTCAGCCCAAGGCTGATCGGCCTGGGGCCGAGTTTTTTTCTTAATATTGAAGCTATATCTGTATGAAGTTTATTTTAGGCACAAAACAACGAATGACTCAGGTTTTTGATGATAACGGCCGATCTCAGATTGGGACGGTAATTTCTGTTGCCCCATCGATCGTCACTCAAATCAAAACTGCTGGTCAGGACAATACTAACTCGGTCCAGATCGGTTATGGCGAAAAACGAGCTAAAAATGCTGGTAAAGCCATGATTGGCCATATTGCTCCTGCTCTCAAAGCTGCCGAAAAGGAAAATATTAGCTTCCAATTTTTGCGCGAATTCGCGACTGACAATACCGCTGACTACAAAGTCGGAGACGTTGTTGATTCCTCTATTTTCAATGAAGGTGAAGAAGTAACCGTGATCGGTACCAGCAAGGGTAAGGGTTTCCAGGGTGTCGTCAAACGCCATGGTTTCCATGGAGGTCCACGTAGTCATGGTCAGAAGCACTCAGAGCGTGAGCCAGGTTCTATTGGTGTGGGTGGCGTTCAGCGCGTTTTCAAAGGTATGCGCATGGCTGGTCGCATGGGTAGTGATCGTGTCTCCACTAAATATGTCAAAATCATCAAAATCAACAAAGAGGCCAATGAAATTTTAATCCAAGGTGCTGTGCCTGGCCGTCCTGGTTCTTTGATCCAAATTATTGCTAAATAGAAAATATGGAAACGACTCTCTACAACCAAAAAGCGGAAAAGGCCGGCGATCTGAAGCTCGAAGCTTCTCTCTTTGGCCAAAAATGGAATGCTGACTTGGTTCATCAGGTAGTCTTCTCCATGCTTTCGAATGCTCGTCCCGTAATCGCTCATGCCAAGGATCGCAGTGAAGTCTCTGGCGGTGGCAAAAAGCCATGGCGCCAAAAGGGAACTGGCCGGGCCCGTCACGGTTCTAGTCGTTCTCCAATCTGGATTGGTGGTGGTTCTACTCATGGCCCAAACAAAGAAGCCAACTTTGCCAAAAAAATCAACAAGAAAATGAAGTCCAAGGCTTTGGCAGTCCTGCTTTCTCGCAAGTTCAATGATGGCGAAATGCTCTTTATTGATAAATTTGATGTTGCTGGCAAGACTAAAGTCGCTACTGATGCCATGAAGAAGTTTTCTACCCTCAAAGGTTTTGAAAAAATTAATTATCTCAAAGGCAAGCGTTCTTTGATCGTCACTCCCGCCAAGGATGCTGAATTAGAAAAAGCTTTTGCTAACGTCAAGAGTGCACAAGTGACCGAAGCTCGCAATGTTAATCCGACCGATTTGGTGACTTATAAGTACATTGTTTTGGCTGGAGCTGAACCAATCGTGGCTTCTTTTAACGCTCGAATGAAATAAATATCATGTCTAAAATCGGCAAAAAAAATAACGGTCAAGTTCTCCTCGCTCGCCCTCACATTACAGAAAAGGCGACTTTGCTAAACGAGACTAATAAATTTCCTGTCTATACTTTTGTAGTTGACCCAGCAGCCAACAAGACTGAAATCAAAAAAGCTATCACTGCTCTCTATAAAGTCGTGCCAGTTAAGATCAACATCATTAATTTGCCAGCCAAAAAAGTTATGCGCCGAGGCAAAGTGGGGGTGACCACTGCCACTAAGAAAGCTCTGGTTTTCTTAAAGGTGGGCGATAAGATTGAGATGGCCTAAAATTTTAAATAAATCGAATTATCATGAAAAAGTATCAACCAACAACTCCATCACGTCGCGGCATGAGCGTAGTATCCTATCGCGGGGTTTTGACGACTGACACCCCTCACAAGTCTCTGACTAAGGGTGGCAAGCGTTCTGTTGGCCGTAATAATGCTGGCCGTATCACTGTTCGCCACAAAGGAGGTGGCCACAAGCGAGCTTATCGCGAGATTGATTTTACTTTCAATAAAATAAATATTCCGGCCAAGATTGAATCTCTCGAATACGATCCAAACCGCTCCGGTTTTATCGCCCTGGTTTGTTATGCTGATGGTGAGCGTCGCTATATTCTCGCTCCAGCTACTGTCAAAGTGGGGGATCAGATTGTTGCTTCTGAAACCGCCGACATCAAGGCTGGCAATCGTTTACCTCTAGCTAAAATCCCTGTTGGTACTTTTGTTTACAATGTGGAAGTCAAACCAAAGGGTGGTGCTAAATTGGCTCGTTCAGCTGGTGCCTATGCCGAAGTTCTCGCTTCTGATGCCGGTTATACCAACCTAAAAATGCCTTCTTCTGAAGTCCGTAAGATCAGCGAAAAAGCTTGGGCTTCAATCGGTGCTGTCTCTAACGAGGAATATCGCTTGGCTAATTATGGTAAGGCTGGCCGTAGTCGTTGGATGGGTATTCGCCCGACTGTTCGCGGTAGCGCTATGAACCCTGTTGATCACCCATATGGTGGTGGTGAAGGCGCTCAGGGTCGTGGTACTCGTCGTCCAAAGACGGCTTGGGGTAAGGTCACTGGTGGCCGCAAGACTCGCCGACCAAAGAAGTATTCAAATGTCTTGGTCGTTTCCCGTCGTAAAGTAGGCAAAAAACGCTAAAAAACACAAAAACCCCTAAAAAGGGGTTTTTGTTTTAAACGAACTGGTCGAGGGCCAACCTTTAAAAGGTGTGCCGAGTAAAAAGTTTGGTAAGCAAGAGGCTTAAAAGTTGACAATGAGCCCTAATTTGCTAGGATATTAACCAGGCTCATATTGGGCTAAACCCTGACGGAATACGACACTAAAGTGTCGAAAAATCCCAGAGATTTTTATTCCACTGGGTAAATTTTTGATTTTATGTCCCGCTCACTCAAAAAAGGTCCTTATTTGGACGAAAAACTGATGAAAAAGATCGCCGGTAAAAAACCCGGTGATGCTGGCGTGATTAAAACTTGGGCCCGCCGTAGTCAGATTAGCCCAGAAATGGTTGGCTTTACTTTTGGTGTTCATAACGGTAAAAGCCATCTCGAAGTCTTTGTGACCGAAGAAATGGTTGGTCATCGTTTGGGTGAATTCTCTCCAACCAAAAAATTCGTTCGCCATGGCGGTAAAATGCAGAAGGAACTCGAGATGAAGAAGAAGGAGGCCGAAATTTCAGCTGCCAAATCTGCTAAAGCTACCACCGATACCAAAAAGAAATAAACTATGAAAGCTGCTCTAACCAATTATCGCCAAGCTCCTCGCAAAGTCCGCCTCGCGGCTGATTTATTGCGCGGTAAAATGGTAACGGCTGCGGAAATGGAATTGAACGCTTTGTCTAAAAAAGCTTCCCCGATTCTGATGAAGCTTTTAGCTTCAGCGGTCGCCAATGCTGTCAACAACGATAAAGCTGACAAGTCCAAACTTTTTATTAAAGAAATTACCGTTGACAAGGGGATGGTTTTAAAACGTTTCTTCCCTGGCGCTCATGGCAAAGCTTATCCGATCAATCGCAAGAACAGCCATGTTAAAATTGTTTTAGGAATTAAAGAGCCCGCTCCAGCTAAAGCTAAAAAAGTAGCTAAGAAAGTGGCTAAAAAAGTAAAGAACTAATATGACACATCGAGTTCATCCATATGCTCATCGTTTAGGAATCATTCGTGATTGGAAGTCGCGCTGGTTTGGTGCGCTCAATGGTCAGTACCAGGATTTTCTCAAGGCTGATGTTCTCTTGCGTGAATTTCTCGAAAAGCGTTTGCGTGGTATGTATGTTGATTCTATTGAAATGGAACGCAATCAAAATGTCTATCGTTTGATTATTAAAACTGCTCGTCCGGGTTTTGTTATTGGTCGCAACGGTGAGGGCTCTACCAAACTCAAGAGTGAAATCTTGGCCAAACTTAACAAAGCCAAATTACCTTTGCCTCGTGAATTTAGAATTGATGTTGAGGAGGTCAAAGATCCAGAAAGTCATGCCGCTATTGTGGCTTATATGTTGGCTGAAGGTTTGGAAAAGCGTTTGCCTTTCCGCCGTGTTATGAAGCAGATGATGGAGAAGGTAATGCAGTCTCGTGGTGTTCTCGGTATCAAGGTAACTTTGTCTGGTCGCCTTGGTGGAGCCGAAATGGGTCGGGTAGAAAGTTTGCGCTTAGGCCAAGTGCCTCTACAGACTTTGCGCGCCGATATTGATTTTGCTCGTGAGAAAGCCTATATGACCTACGGTGTTATTGGTATTAAAGTTTGGATCTACCGTGGTGAAATTTTTAATGATAAGACTCCCAAGACCACTAAAGAATAAATATCATGTTGTTGCCTAAAAAAGTAAAATTCAGAAAATGGCAGACCGGCCGATCCAATCCGAACAAAGCTCGGGTGGCTACTCGTGGTGCAACTTTGTCCTTTGGTAACTTTGGTCTCAAGGCTGAAACCTCTGGCCGTATTCGTTCCAATCAGATTGAAGCCGCTCGTAAAACCATCTCTCGTCAAATGGCCAAGACTGGTAAGTTGTGGATTCGAATTTTTCCAGACCGTCCTTTTACTGCTAAGGGTGCCGAAGTGGGTATGGGTAAGGGTAAAGGTGATCCTCAGGGTTACGAGGCTCAAGTTCGACCAGGTAGCTTGATTTTTGAAGTCGATGGTCTAACTGACGTTATTGCTCGCGAAGCTTTGCGTAAAGCCGGCGCCAAATTGCCAATTAAAACTAGAATTGTTAGCCGCTAAAATACTGCTATGAAAAAGATTGATTTCAAAAACAAAAATACTGGTGAATTACAGAAACTCTTGGCGGAAAAACGCGAAGCGGTTAGAACTTTTCGCTTTGGTATCTCTGGCAGTCGCACCAAGAACGTCAAAGCTGGTCATGATTTGCGCAAAGAAATTGCTCGTATTTTGACAGTTTTAAATACTACAAAGAAATAATATTACTTGTCCCGTTGGAAACCCTAAATAATATAAAAATATGAAAAAGACTGATACCAACAAAATAATTAAAGACAACCACGCCAATAGCGATGGTGGCTTTGCAACTGGGATGACGACTTCAGCTAATAATCCAAAAACCTTCAAAGGAGTAGTAGTCTCCGACAAGATGGACAAGACCGTCGTGGTGTCTGTGGCTAGCTACATCAAGCACCCTAAGTATGGTAAGTATTTGAAGCGTGACAAAAAATTCAAAGCTCACGATGAGAAAAATCAAGTCAAGGTGGGTGAGACTGTCACTATTCGTGAATGCCGTCCTATGTCGAAGGATAAATCTTTTGAGGTAGTTATCGAGAAATAAAATCATGATCCAAGACCGCTCAATCGTAAAAATTGCTGATAACACCGGTGCCAAGATCGGACGTATTTTCAAAGTACTCGGTGGTTCTAAGAAACGCTATGCTCGCATCGGCGAATTGGTAGTGCTTTCAGTCCAGACCGCTGAGCCTCGCAAGGCCACTAAAAAGAAAGATGTTGTCCAAGCGGTTGTTGTCCGTCAACGCGCTCCTTTCCGTCGCAAGGATGGTTCCTATATCCGCTTCGACGAGAACGCTGTCGTTATTATCGAAAAGGGTAAGAAGGATCCAAAGGGTGGTCGCATCTTTGGGCCGATTCCTCGAGAAATCGCGGAAAAGGGCTATCAGAAGATTGCCTCTTTAGCACCAGAAATTGTCTAATACTATGAATATCAAAAAAGGTGACAATGTAATAATGTTGACTGGCTCCGATAAAGGTAAAAAGGGGAAGGTTTTACGTGCTATCCCTAGTGAAGAGAAAATCTTGGTGGAAGGTATTAATGTCAAAAACAAACGCCAAAAGCCTCGCAAGCAGGGCGAGAAAGGTCAGACGATCGCTATGCCTCATCCAGTCCATGTTTCCAATGCCGCTCTCTTTTGTAGCGCTTGTGGTAAGGGTGTTCGCTCTAAAGTTAAAATAACCAAAGACAAAAAGACCCGCGTTTGCGCCAAGTGTAGCAAAGAACTCTAAAATTAAATTAAAAACATGTCCTTCGTTTCAATTCAAAAGAAAATAGAAAAAGCCCAAAAGACTCTGAAAGAGGAGTTGGGTGTTAAGAATGTCATGGCTTTGCCCAAGATTACTAAAGTGGTAATCAATTCTGGTACTGGTAAGGCTCGTGATAAAAAACGCAACGAACTAGTGTCTGATCGCTTGGCCAAGATTGTTGGTCAAAAGCCCTCCGCTCGCGGTTCCAAAAAATCCATCGCTAGTTTTAAACTGCGCGAGGGTGAAGTGATTGGTTATGCCGCCACTTTGCGTGGAAAGCGAATGAATGATTTTCTCGATCGCTTGCTTAATGTTGTTTTTCCTCGTATCCGCGACTTCAAAGGTTTTGACTCTAAATGCATTGATGAACTCGGCAACCTAACCGTCGGCATCAAGGAACACTCAGTCTTCCCAGAAACCGCCGATGAAGATATCAAAGATGTTTTTGGTATGGCTATCACTATTGTGACTACTGCCAAAGATAAGAAATCAGCCAAGCTCTTCTTTGAAGCTATTGGTTTTCCGTTTAAGAAGGCGGTTGTGGGTAAAAAGTAAGTCGCTCGGATTAAAGAAATTTTCAGCTGACGCTTCATCCGACCAAAATTATAGTCGTCTCACGACGAAAAATGAAAAACTCCTCACAAACGCCTGCCAATCAGCAGGCGTTTGCTCGTCAAACAGTTTCATTTTTCTGCTCGACTCCTTAATTTTGGTCGGCTTCTCGCGATGCTGAAAATTTCTTTAATCCTCGCTTTGGTTGAAATGCTAGGCGATACCACTACGCCTGCCTGCGCAGGCAGGCAAGGGTTTTAAAATGTTTAAGCTTTCGTTCTCTCAAATTTTCTCCAAACAAAAACCCAGTAGGACAGCTTGTGCTGACTACTGGGTGAACTCTTCGCGACAGATTTCTGTCGGAGGAGGTGGCTACTCTTGTTTGATAAATTCGATTCCATACTTCTTTTCCGTGGGTGATCCTTGGAAAATAGTAATGGAGTCAGTTACTATTGATTCCCGTTTTGTCGGTGGGACCCTTTCAAGCTTCTTTGCGTTAAAATCATCAATTGCCGCTGCAATCGATAACATAAACGCAACTATAATCACTATGACAGAGATCGCCAGCGCTATCTCTAGATGACCAGTTTTTTTTCGAAGCTCCTCTGTTTTTTCCCAGAGCTCCTTTTTCTTCTGTCGCTCCTCTGCTGTTTCTTTCCAGGGGTCTTCTTTTTCTGTTTTCGACATTCTTCTCCCTTTCAAAAGCAGAACCTTAGCTCTGCCGGTTGACTATCCATTTCTACCTAATATTATACACCTAATCGTATAAAAAGTCAATAGATAACAATCTTCATGTAACACTTTTGTGTCTTTAGAGGCCTAAATCGTTGACATTAAGGCCTCTTCTTGATAGGATAGCACCAGCTCGTTTGAGCCCCGCCCGGTGGAATATGGCGCTTCTAGGCGCCATAAAATCGCTAGGTCAAACGATTTTATTCCACGGGGTAAAATATTTACTTGCCCGCCTAAATTTCCCTCGTGTAAATGAGGTAAACAGAGGGAGGACAAAATCATTTTATTAGTCAGGTATATCAATTCTACCGAGGGAAACTTTGGTGGGTAAACATGGCAAAAAAATCAGTCATCGCTCGTGCTCAAAAGACCCCGAAGTTTGCTTCGCGGGTTGTTCGTCGCTGTTTCCGCTGCGGACGTAAGCATGGCTATATGAGAGATTTTAATCTTTGCCGTATCTGTTTCCGTGAATTGGCCAATGATGGCAAAGTTCCGGGTATTCGAAAATCTTCATGGTAAGCGATCCTATTTCCAACATGCTGATCACCATTAAAAATGGTGCCAAAGTCGGTAAAGAAACCGTCGTTTTTCCTTGTTCTAAAATTAAATACGAAATTGCTACCTTGCTCGAACGTGAAGGTTATATCAAAAACGTCAACAAGCGTGGCAAGAAGGTTAAGAAGTTTATTGCTTGCGATATCGTTTACGGTACTGATGGCAAGACTGCCAAATTGACCGATTTGAAGCGCATCTCCAAACCTTCCCGCCGAGTCTACCGCAAGGCTGATGAAATTGCCCCTGTCCGTAACGGTTTCGGTATCGCCGTCATTTCTACTCCTAAAGGTTTAATGACTGGCAAGGATGCTTACAAACAAAAAGTCGGAGGCGAATTAATGTTCCAAATCTGGTAAAAAATATGTCACGTATCGGCAAACAAATCATCACTATTCCTGAAAAAGTTGAAGTCAAACTCAACGATGGCTTTTTGACTGTCAAAGGTCCTCTCGGTGAAATCACTCGGGCTTTTAAACCACAGATTGTGATCACTATTGATCAAGAAGCTAAAACTATTAGCTTGGCTCCGGCTGAAGTGACTGTTGCTAACCGAGCTTTGTGGGGGACTTACGGTTCTCATCTCGCTAACATGATTGAGGGTGTGACCAAGGGTTATATCAAAGACTTAACAGTGGAAGGTGTTGGTTATCGTTATGCGGTGGCTGGCAACAAAGTGGTGCTTAATATTGGCTTCTCTCATCCAGTGGAAGTTGAAATTCCGGTTGGTTTGAAGGTTGAGATAACTAAGGCTGATATGAAGATTTCTGGTTTTGATAAAGAAGTGGTTGGTAGTTTTGCTTCCAAGATTCGCTCTCTCAAACCGGTTGAACCTTATAAGGGTAAAGGTATCCGTTACGTCGGGGAACATGTCCGTCGCAAGCAGGGTAAGAAAACTGCCGCTTAAAATCTATGAATAACAAACTGATCCAAAAAGAACGTCGCCATCGCCGAGTCCGGAGTAAAGTTTCTGGGACTGTTGAGCGTCCACGCTTGGTGGTCTATCGTTCTAATCGTTTTATTTATGCTCAGTTGATTGACGATCGCGCCGGCAAGACTTTGGCGGCGGTTAGTGATCTCAAGGTGGCTAACAAAAAAAGCGATAAATTTGTCAAAGTTACCAAGGCGACAGAAGTCGGCAAGCAGATCGCTGTGGCGGCCAAAGGTTTGGGTATCTCCAAAGTAGTTTTTGATCGTGGTGGTTATCGTTTCACTGGTCGGGTCAAAGCTGTCGCTGAAGGGGCTCGTGAAGGTGGTCTAATCTTTTAATATTATATGGAAACTCCTACCAACAAAACTAATTCAACTACTCCTCGTGGCAACCGTACTACTGGTCCTGGTGCTAATCGCAGTGGCCGTCCTGGTCAGGGTGGTCCTCGTCGTGATGGCCGTGGCGGTCGTGGTGGTCGCCCTACTGAGAGAGTCAAGCCTGAGTATGATCACAAAGTGATTGATATTCGCCGTGTGGCCCGTGTGGTTTCTGGTGGACGCCGTTTTAGTTTCTCAGTAGTTTTGGTGGCTGGTAATAAAAAGGGGAAGGTGGGTGTCGGCATCGGTAAGGCCGGAGATACCTCTTTGGCTATTAGCAAGGCGATGAACAATGCCATCAAAAACATGATTGTCGTCTCAACCACTAAAACCAATTCTATTGCTCATGAAGTAGAAGCCAAGTTTGGTTCATCTCGCGTGATGATTAAACCAGCTCCGGCTCACGGTCTCGTGGCTGGCTCGGCTACTCGTATTGTTTTGGAATTGGCTGGTATCCACGATGTTAATGCCAAAGTTTTGTCCAAGAGCAAGAATAAATTGAACTTGGCTCGTACTACTATCCTGGCCTTGTCTAAATTGCCTAAGTCTAAATAAAAAATATGCAGATTCACGAATTAAAACCAAAGACTAAACTTAAGAAGCGCCGACAAATCGGTCGCGGTGGTAAACGTGGTACAACTGCTGGTCGCGGTACCAAGGGTCAAAAGGCTCGCGCCGGTCGCAAGCTCCGCCCAGAATTGCGCGATATCATCAAGAAGCTGCCAAAATTGCGCGGTTACCGTTTTGCTTCTTTTGCTGAGACAGCTTTGCCAGTCAACTTAGCTATCATTGATAAAAAGTATGTGGCTGGTGAAGAAGTGACCGCCATGACTCTTTTGGAAAAGGGTTTGATTGGTTCGCGCAAAGGTAAGATGCCACGAGTCAAAATTTTGGCGACTGGTACTTTGACCAAGGGTTTGACTTTCAACGGCTTGTTGATGTCTGAAGCCGCCAAGGCCAAGATTGAACAAGTGGGTGGTAAAGTGATTTAAAGACTGTTGATTAACAATTAGATATTTTTAGGTCTCTCGTTGATAATTTATCTTATGAACGCTTTCTTAACTAAAGTAAAACTAACTCTAGAAGACGCCAATCTTCGACGTCGGATTTTGTTTGTGGTGGGTATTTTGGCCATCACTCGTCTGGGAGCCGCTATCCCAATGCCAGGTGTTGATAAATTGCAATTAGAGCGAGCTTTTGCGGGTGATCAATTTTTAGGCTTTTTGAATATTTTTTCTGGTGGCGGTCTGTCTAACCTATCTATTTTTATGTTGGGTGTCGGTCCGTTTATTACGGCTTCGATTATTATGCAGTTGATGACTTTGATCTTTCCTTCTCTCAAACAAATGTATCATGAGGATGGGGAAGCCGGTCGTCGTAAGGTGGCTCAGTATTCCCGTCTAATGGCCGTACCACTAGCAGCTTTTCAGGCTATTGGTTTGATGGTTTTGCTTAATGGCAAGGGGGTGCTTTTACCGATGAGCGGCATGGATAAATTGATCAGTTTGATTGTGGTCATTGCCGGCTCCTTACTTTTGATGTGGTTGGGCGAATTAATCTCAGAGTACGGTATTGGTAACGGTGTTTCTTTGATTATCTTTGCTGGTATCGTCTCACGAGTTCCAGCGGTGACTTCACAACTTTATACCACTTTTGAAAGTACTCAGATTCCACTTTATCTCGGTGTTGGGGCGGTGGCCTTGATTGCTTTGGCGGCGGTAGTTTTTATTACCGAATCAGAGAGACCTATTCCAGTTACTTATGCCAAGCGGGTGCGGGGCATGAAGGTCTATGGTGGAGCTTCAACTTATCTACCAATTAGAGTCAACAATGCCGGTGTTATGCCAATCATCTTCGCCATGTCGATTTTGCTGTTTCCACAGATGATCGCCAACTTTTTGGCCGGCACTACTCAGCCTATTCTCAAAACGATTGCTGGTTTTATGACCGCCTTTCTGAATCAAACTTGGCTATATGGCTCCTTCTACTTTATTTTAGTGGTGGCTTTTACCTATTTTTATTCAGCTGTCACTTTTGATCCGGAAGCCATCTCGACCAACTTACAGAAAAACGGTGCTTTTATCCCTGGGGTGCGTCCTGGTCATTCGACCGCTGTCTATATTTCCAGAATTTTGACTCGTTTGACTCTGGTGGGAGCGACATTCTTGGGGGTGGTGGCCTTGATGCCAATCATCTTGCAGTCGGCTACCAATATGAGTTCGTTGGCTGTCGGCGGTACTAGTCTTTTGATTGTCGTGTCGGTCGCTCTCGATTTCATCAAACAGATTGATGCTCAGATCTCAATGAGAGAATACTAGAATTTTTTTCTAAATAACCTAAAAAATAATGGCCTATTCCTGAGAATAGGCCATTATTTTGAAATTTAAGTTATACTAATACGTACTAGGTTTTAGCGATTAAAATATAAAACAGGTTTTGTGCTCACATCCTCGCAGCAGAGCTGTCGAGGTATTCAGACAAAGCACTCTAATAAAATTAATTAGTTTATTTAATCAAAGCTTATGAAAATCTACCGTCAGTTTAAAAGTTATTTTATTGCTCATAAAATAATTGGCACCATTATTTTGTTGGTGGTCGCTATTGGGGTTTATTACAGTTACAACTATTTTTTTGGAGCTTCTAATCAGACAACTTACTTAGTAGCTCAAGTTGAAAAGGGGACGATTGTCACAGCGGTTTCTGGTAGTGGCCAAGTCTCCGCCAAAAGTCAGATTGATATTAAACCCAAAGCTTCTGGTGAGGTTATTTATATTGGGGCTAAAGCGGGTGATCACGTTTCGGCCGGTCAACTTATTGTCCAGCTGGATGCTCGTGACGCCCAGATTTCTCTCCAAAGCGCTCAGTTGAGTTTAGAAAAAATGAAGGCTGGTGCCGTTAGTGATAGTAGTGGTTCCTCTAAAAACTACGAAGAAGCCCTAAATAACATCAACAAGACCTTTATTGATATTCCAATAGTTTTTAGTGATTTAAATCTTATTCTTAACAATTATTCTGTTTCTACTTATAAAAATAATTTACCAGATAATACTGCTAGAAATTATTTGGCGATAGCATCGGCTGGTTATTATCAGGCTAATCAGGCTTATGAAAAAACCCTGGCTGATTATCGAAATATCAATAACGATTTTTCTGATGCCAATGTGGCTAGTCTTTTGTCCAAGACCTATATCATGCTCAAACAATTATCTCTAGCTACTAAACAGGCCAACACTTTTGTTTCCTATGTTTATGATAATACCAAATCAGTCGATCGCTCTACTAGTTTAATTAGTGATCGTTCCGATCTCGAAAGCTGGACCCAGACGGTTGACTCCGATTTATCTACCTTGGGTAGTAGCCGTAATACGATCAAGAGTGCCACTATAGATATTGAGGCTCAAAAATTGACAGTTATTCAGAGGGAAAATGATTATGCTGATTATTTTGTTCGGGCTCCTTTTGATGGGGTTATCGGCAAATTAGATGTGATGATGGCCGACACTCTTAGCTCTGGTGGTAGTATTGGGACTTTTGTTTCTAACCAAAAGATGGCCGAAATTACTCTCAATGAAGTAGATATTTCTCAGGTTAAAGTTGGACAAAAAGCGACTTTGACTTTTGATGCGATTGAAGATTTTAGTCTAACTGGCACAGTAGCCGAAGTTGACACTGTGGGCACGGTTTCTTCCGGAGTTGTTTCTTATGGCGTAAAAATTAGTTTTGATACTCAGGATAACCGTGTCCTGCCAGGAATGAGTGTTAGTGCTAGTATTGCTACTAATATCAAACAAGATGTTTTGGTGGTACCCAATAGTGCCATTAAAACAGCTAATGGCGCCGACACTGTCTCCTTGGCTCCAAGCGACACTGCGGTGACTGATGAAAATAGTAATGTTGGTGTCGCTATCGTCGGGACTACAACCACTCAAAATATTACCATTGGCTCTTCTGATGATACCAATACCGAAGTCCTGACTGGTTTGAAGGAGGGGGACAAGGTAATTATTAAGACGATTGTTTCTTCCGCGACTAAAACTTCAGCGCCAAGTATCTTTAGTGCGGCTGGGGTTAATAATAAGGGTGGTAGTACTACTAATAGGACTAGTAGCTCCAATGCTGGTGCGGCTAGAACCAATACATCGGGTGCTAGTGGGCGAGTTCCAGGAATATAAAAAAATGATTGAAGTAAAAAACCTATCAAAAACTTACCAGACTGGTGATATCAGTTTTGACGCTCTCAAAGATGTCAGTTTTAAAATCGAGGATGGTGAATTCGTGGCGATTATGGGTCCATCTGGCTCTGGTAAATCAACCCTGATGCATATTTTGGGTGCGCTTGATACTCCGACTGGTGGTAGTTACTTTTTGGATGGTAAGGATGTATCAAAAATGTCAGAGGATTCTTTGGCGGATATTAGACGTGATAAGATCGGTTTCGTTTTTCAGTCTTTCAATCTTTTACCCAGAACTACTGTAATGCGCAATGTTATGTTGCCTTTGATTTATGCCAATGTTGACCCTCAAGAAAGGGAGAAACGGGCTCGCGAGGCCTTGTTATCGGCAGGTATGGATGAAGATCATTTTGTCCATCGTTCTAACCAGCTTTCAGGTGGTCAAATTCAACGAGTGGCAATCGCTCGAGCCTTGGTCAATAACCCCTCTCTTATTTTGGCTGATGAACCGACAGGCAACCTCGATACCAAGACTGGAGAAATTGTTCTCGGTACTTTTCAAAGACTCAATGAAGAACAAGGGAAAACTATTATTTTAATTACTCATGAACGGGAAGTGGCTGAACACGCCGATCGAATTATTTTTATCCGTGATGGTAAACTGATCGAAGATCATCGTCAGCATCAGAAAAGAATCATCCATAAAAAAGAAAAATAATTTATGAACATCCTAGATATATTAGAAGAAACATATTCCGCCTTGTCTGCTAATAAGGTCCGCTCCGGTTTGACCGTTTTAGGCATTGTAATTGGTATTAGTTCGGTTATTGCCATGTTGGCTATCGGCCAAGGGGCCCAGAGCTCTATCCAGTCTAGTATTCAGTCTATTGGCTCAAACCTGATTTTGGTTATGCCAGGTACTCAGCGTGGTCCGGGTATGATGGTTAGCTCTGGTCGTGGTTCAGCAAAATCTTTGAAATTATCTGACGCTGAAGCTATTAGCAAGAGTGTTTCCTCGATTAAGGCTGTCGCCCCAGAAGTCACTAGTCGCTATCAATTATCAGCTAAGGGTAACAACACTAATACTTCGGTGACAGGGACAGTCCCTGCTTATCAGGAGGTACGCAATGTAACAGTCGAAGAAGGCGTCTTTGTCTCAGATCAAAATGTCAAAGCTGGTAGTAAAGTGGCGGTTCTCGGCCCAACCACTAGAGACGACTTGTTTGGTGAGGGAGCCAATGTCATCGGTCAGACTGTTAGAATCAAGGGAATTGATTTTAAGGTTATTGGCATTACTAAATCAAAAGGAAGTTCTGGTATGGGCAATCAAGACGATGTCGTCTTTATCCCCATTAGTGTGGCTCAGCGTTATTTTTCTGGTGACGAATACGTTAGCACTATCAGCGTCTCGGCTATTAGCCAGGATGTTTCTACTACTGTTCAGGAAGATATCACCACGCTTTTAACTACTCTACATAAAATAAGGAGTAATCAATCTCTGGATTTCAGTATCATGAACCAGGCCGATATTGCCTCAGCGGCTTCTAGTGTGACCCAAATCTTTACTATTCTTCTCGGCTCAGTGGCAGGAATTTCTTTGATTGTTGGTGGTATCGGTATTATGAATATGATGTTAACGACAGTGACAGAGCGTACTCGCGAAATTGGTTTACGTAAGGCGATCGGGGCCAAGAGGCGGGATATTAGTCTGCAATTTTTGATTGAAGCCGTAGTTCTAACTTTTCTGGGAGGGTTTATTGGAATTGTTTTGGGCTGGTCAGCGGCTTTTTTAGTGACCTATTTTGGTTTATTAGAAACCGTAGTCTCCACCTCTTCGATTGTTTTGGCTTTCGGTGTTTCGGCTGCGATTGGTATCGTGTTTGGTTATTATCCAGCGCGACGAGCCGCCGGGCTTAATCCTATTGATGCTCTTAGATATGAGTAAGAATTAATTATAATATTATAAATTTTTTAAAAAAATTCTATGAATAAATATTTAAGTAAAAGAAATCAAATCATAATAGGGGCCGTCATTATCTTTTTAGTGGCTGGCTATGGTGGATATAAAATTGGCCAAAGTAAAAGAGTTACAGGCGGCCAATTTGGCTCTAATAGTAGGATGGGGCAGGGGATGACAGGTCGCAAGCCAGCCGGTTTTGCCACTGGTGATATTTTGTCTAGGGATACTAATGGGGTAACTATTAAGCTTCGCAATGGTGGCTCTCAAATTATTCTAGTTTCTCCTTCAACCGAAGTGTCAAAAATGTCACCGACTGATCAGTCTGAGTTAGCCATTGGCAAATCTATTATTGCCAATGGTAAAACTAACGCCGATGGTAGCGTGACGGCTACAACGATTCAGATCCGTCCCAATACCCCCGTTCCAATGGGTGGCCAGGGTGGGCCGATTGGTAACTAGTCTATTCTTTAAAATAACCACCCCGCCCTCTCTATATGGTAATAAAATAAAGTTTAGTTTAGTAGAAGAAGAGAGGGCGGGGTGGTTTTGCTTTTATGGCAGTCTTATGCCATCATAGGAATATATGGATTTAAATACCTATATTTTTATTGGTCGCTCTGGTTGTGGTAAGGGGACTCAGGTGGAGAAACTGGCTGAGCATTTAACCGAACAGGGGATAATAACCGTTGAACATCCTTGGCTTCGGATTGAAACTGGGGCCCATTTTCGTAAAATTGTCGAAACTGGTGGCTATACTGCCAAAATGTTGAAGGCTGGTATGGAGGCCGGTGAGCGTCTGCCAGATAATTTTGCTATTTGGACCTGGACCGGTTTTTTGTTTGATAAATTTACCGGCAATGAACATATTTTTTGCGACGGCTGTCCTCGATCTCTGGTTGAAGCCAAGGCTCTAGATTTACTATTAAAATTTTACCGACGTTCAAAACCGATTGTTTTTTATATCGATGTTTCTCGCGAAGAAACTAAAAAAAGGCTTTTGGCGCGTGGCCGAGCTGATGACCAATCAGAAGATATTGATCGACGTTTAGATTGGTTTGATAAAGATGTTCTGCCGGCGGTTGAGTATTATGAACAAAATCCCGACTATCATTTTATTCGTATCAATGGTGAACAGCCTATCGAGGATGTCAGTAAAGATTTATTGGCTAGCCTGAAAGTATGATCACGATTAAAACGCCACAAGAGATCTCTGCTCTAAAAGAGGGGGGAAAGATTCTAGCTGAAGTCCTGACAGTGGTGGCTGAAAAAGCGGTGGCTGGTGTTAAAACTTTTGAACTCGATACTCTGGCTTATGAGATGATTACCAAAGCGGGCGGTAAGCCGGCTTTTTTGCATTATCAACCTGAAGGTTCTCCGTCTGATTACCCCGCCTCTCTTTGTGTTTCGATTAATGATGAGATTGTCCACGGCATACCTAGTGATCGCCGATTAAAAAATGGTGATATCGTTGGGCTCGACTTGGGTTTGGAATATAAAGGTCTGTTTACTGATATGGCGGTGACGGTAGCAGTGGGTAAAATTAGTACTGAAGATAAAAAATTGATCAATGTCGCTAAACAAGCTTTGGCTATTGGTATCAACGCCATAAAACCCGGCGCTAAGATCGGCGATGTTAGTTATTCCATTGAATCTTATGTCAAAAAAGAAGGTCTGAACGTCGTGCGCGGTCTGGCTGGGCATGGTGTCGGCTATTCTCCTCATGAAGATCCCTTTATTCCTAATTATGGCAAGGCGGGAGCAGGCGAAACTATCGAGGAGGGAATGGTGCTAGCCATTGAACCGATGGTGACGGCTGGTAGTGGTGCTATTAAACTTCTCTCTGATGACTGGACTTTTGTCACTAAGACTGGCCTACGGAGTAGTCATTTTGAGCATACGGTAGTGGTGACGGCTAAGGGGGCAGAAATTTTAACTAAATAAAATTAAAAGTTAAAAAATAATCGTATGAATCCTAAAGAAGAACGCACATATCTAATGATTAAACCAGATGGTGTTCGCAAGGGTTTAATCGGGGAAATTATTAAAAGAATCGAACAGCGAGATCTCAAAGTGGTGGCTTTAGAAATGTTTCAGCCGACTGTTGATCAAATTGATAACCATTATCCTAAAGATGAAGCTTGGATCAAACGCTTAGGTAGCAAGACGATGAACACCTACAATAAGTATGGTTTTGATCCGATTGAAGAAATTGGCACGGCCGATGAAATGGAAATTGGAAAAAAGGTTCGTGGTTGGCTGATTGATTATATGACCTCGGCCCCGCTGGTGAAGATGGTTATTCAGGGGATTCATGCTGTTGATGTGGTACGCAAAATTGCTGGCCCGACCATTCCCGCCACGGCTGATATGGGCACAATTAGAGGAGATTTCTCTATTGATTCGCCTGTTTTGGCCAACAAAGAAAAGCGAGCTGTTATGAACTTGATTCATGCCTCAGAAACGCCCGAAGAAGCTGAACACGAAATTAAACACTGGTTTAGTGATAATTCGGCTATTTGTAATTACAAGCGTTTTGGGGTTGATGAATAGTGATTGGTCAGTTTTAGACAAAATTCCTTGGTAAAATCTTGTTTTGATCACTAAAATTCAGTCTAATTGGCTAAAAAATTTGCTCCATAATTTTTCCGTGTATAATAACCTCGGCGACCGGTATATTATTTAGATCAAAACATATTTTTAGGGAGCCTTATATCGTCTTATTCTTAGGGGTAATGACTGCGGGCACCCACCTGGATTTATTCTAGGGTAATATTTCCGGTTGCCATCAAAAAATCACTCTATGGGGAGTGATTTTTTGCTTTTTGTCCACTTTCACTATCTGTCCAATCGGTTATACTAGCTATATGCGTTTTACTGTTTGGTATTGGTTGGCCGATCTGGCTTTGTTGGCCTTAATTTTCGGACTCAACTATCTCGCTTGGCAAAATTTTTGGTACTGGCGCTTTAGCCATTATGGTTTTGACAAGCTAATGCACGTCTTAGCCGGTCTGTTTATTGGCATAACTGTGACGGGTGTTTGGGTCTGGTGGCGAGAAAAACAACAACGACCCATGAAAGTGGGAGAATTGTTGGCCTGGATCGGCTTGGCCGTTCTCGCCGTTGGTGGGGTGTGGGAAATCATCGAACGAGGCTATCGTCATCATGAATTCTTTTATTGGATTAAGCCTTTTACGAGAATGACTGACGGCTGGATTGATTCTACCTTGGATTTTATTAGCGATTTATTAGGAGCTGGTCTAGGTGCTTTATCTTTTAAATTATGGAACAAAACAAAAAATTAAATATTCATTTCTATGGCGGAGTGGGTAAAGTCACTGGTGCCAATTTTTTACTGGAACAACCTGGCGATGGGGGAAAGCAATTTTTGATTGATTGTGGTTTGATTCAGGGAACCAAATCTGATGAAAGGGAAAATTATGATCCTTTTGCTTATGATGTAAAAAAGATCGATGCTCTCTTTATTACTCATGCCCACCTTGACCATATCGGCCGAATTCCTAAATTAGTAAAAATGGGCTACGAGGGACCAATCTATTCGACTGCTCCGACGATGGAAATTGCTGAAGTGTCACTGGCGGACAGTATAAAACTTTTACAAAATGAGGCCAAGGAGGTTGAGCTACCTCCACTTTATGATGAAAACGATGCCAAAAAAGCCTTGTCACAATGGAAGACTTTGGAATATCATCAGCCGGTTCAGATTGGCGATTTTACGATTGTTTTGCGCGACTCGGGCCATATTTTAGGCTCCGCCATGATTGAGTTTATGTACCAGGGCAAAAAGATCGTCTTCACTGGCGACCTTGGTAATTCTCCGGCGCCATTGCTAAAAGACACCGAAGCAATTACTGATGCTGAGTATATGGTCATGGAGAGCGTTTACGGGGATCGCAATCATGAAAATCGCGAAGATCGTCGTCTTAAACTAGAAGATGTGATTGAAGAGACCATGCGTCGGGGTGGCACCTTGATGATCCCAGCTTTCTCCGTTGAGAGAACTCAGGAGTTGTTATTTGAGATTGAAAATATGATGGAAAGTTCTCGTATTCCCTTGGTCCCAGTGTATCTCGATTCACCTCTCGCTATTGCCGTGACGAGTATTTATAAAAAATATAGTAGTTATTTTAATAAGGAGGCCAATAGTATCCGTTTGGCTGGTGACGGCATCTTTACTTTTCCTCAGTTGCACATGACTCCGACTACCGAACAGTCCAAGGCAATTATGCGTGAGCCTGGTCGCAAGATTATTATTGCTGGCTCCGGTATGTCTTCTGGCGGACGGATTATGCATCATGAAAGAAACTATTTGCCTGATCCTAAAAGTAATTTGCTTTTGGCCGGCTATCAGCAGGTGGGTAGTCTCGGTCGCCAATTGCAAGATGGTGCCAAAATGGTCAGAATTCATGGTGAGGATGTGTCGGTAAATGCTCATGTTGAAAGTATCCATGGTTATTCTGCTCATAAAGATATGGATCATCTAATTGAATTTGTAGATGGAACAGATGCTACTTTAAAGAAAGTTTTTGTTTGTATGGGGGAGCCAAAATCCTCCCTTTTCCTGGCTCAAAGGATCAAAGATTATCTCGGTATTAATGCGGTTGTGCCTGAGGAAGGACAGACTATTGAGATAGAAATTTAATTTAAAATAAAAAAATGACCGAAATAAAAAATGAATTACGTGATCAGCATTTGCGAGTAAAAATCTGCGTTTCTGGCGCGGCGGAAACTGCTTATTGTGGAGAGGGGGCACTGGAATTGGCCTTGGAATTGGGGCGAGAAATTGCTCGCCAGGGAGCAGAGATTACTACTGGCGCTACCACCGGTTTTCCCCTCTGGGCGGCACGTGGGGCCAAAGAAGCCGGTGGTAGATCGATTGGCTTATCGCCAGCCGAGACCGAAAAAGAGCATGTCGAGGGATATAAACTACCATTAGAATATATGGATGATATTATTTATACTGGCCAAGGTTACCCCGGGCGCGATATTTTACTGACCAGAGCCTCAGATGCCGTGATTCTGGGCTGTGGCCGAATCGGAACTATTCACGAATTTGCCGTGGCCTTTGAAGACGGTAAGCCACTCGGTATTCTCCAGGGACCTTGGGATATGGATGAAACCTTACAATTGATTTTAGAACGAGCTCATCGTCCGAACGACAGTATCGTTTTTGATCCAGACCCAAAAAGTCTAGTAGAAAAAATCCTCAAAATGGTAGAAGAGAGGAAGATGAAGTAACAAAAAACCCCGGCATCTCGCGATGTCGGGGTTTTTTAAGTTTTATTGAGCGTTGGCGATAAGTTTAGCGAAGGTATCTGGAGCAGACTGGGCGATTTCGGACAGAACCTTGCGGTTGAGCTTGATGCCTTTTTTCTTTAGGCCACCCATCAATTTGCTATAGGAAGTCCCGGCTGAGACGGCGCTAGCGCCAATGCGGGTCTGCCACAAGCCTCGGAAGTCAGCTTTTTTGTCGCGACGAGCGACAAAGGCGTGAACACCAGCCTTGACGATAGCCACCTTGGCTTCGCGCTCCTTGGTGCTACGGCCGAAGCGGTAGCCTTTAACCTTGGACAGGGTGTTACGACGGGTTTTATTGGAAATTGTTCCTCGTTTAACTCGGGTCATGGTATTTAGTTAGTTTGCAGAAACTTGCTTTTATCTTTGTTTTTAATAGCGAAAGAAACCATCTTTTTGCCGGCCAACTGGCTACTGCGGGAGGCCTTGGCGTTGAAGTGGTTTTTACCTGGTTTACGAGCTAAAACCTTACCATTTTTGGTCAGTCTTAGGCGTTTACTGTATGACTTATTAGTTTTCATAAGACCTATATAATATACAGGAAAAATTAGCTTTGTCCAGCCTGCACACCAATAATGGCATAGTGCTTATTTTTATTAGGAGAACGCTCGGGCCTCTTTTTAACTAGATTGTTAAACTTAGAAATAAATCCAATTAGGCACAAAAATGATGCCACTATTGGTGTGCAGGTTTGGCGTTGCGGTCTCTTTCAATGACTACAGTGATACCCTTGGGGCTCTTTTGGGCTGGATCGGAGATCTTGAAGTCCTCGCTGATCAGCTTGAGCATACGCTCTAGACGCTCGTGGAGGAACTTAGGATCGAGGTATTTGGCTCGGCCAGGGAGGAAAAGGTTGATTTTGACCCGGTGGCCGTCGTGGAGGAACTCCGAGGCCTTTTTAGCCTTCATTTCGAGGTCGTGCTCGCCGGTACCGATTTTGACCTGGAGAGATTTGGTTTCGGTAGTATGGACTTTGGCTCGGGATTCTCGAGCTTTGCGATCCTGAATATATTGGTATTTGCCGAAATCCATGATTTTGGCCACAGGTGGGACCGCGTCAGGGGAGATTTCAATCAAGTCAGCTTCACGCTCCTCGGCCAAAGCCAAGGCGTCAGCCAAAGACAAAACACCCAAGTTGCCTTCCTGGTCGTCAATGACCCGGAGCTCCTGGGCGCGAATTTCTTTATTGATGCGGACGCGATTACTCAAGTTGCTACTATCTTAACAAAAATAGGCAAAAAGACAAGACAAAAGACAATATATGTTATTATATTGATGTTATGAATTTAGCCGAAAACAAGAAATTCTATCTCCAATACGAGGCTCTAGAAGAATACGAAACGGGTATTGAGCTTTTAGGCTTGGAAGTAAAATCCATCAAGGCCGGTCATATGGTCCTCGAGGGGGCCAGGGTTTTAGTCCGGGGAGGAGAGGCTTTTTTGGTGGGGGCGACTGTACCGCCCTATCAGGTCAACAACACTCCCGCTGACTATGACCCGACTCGGGTTCGGCGCCTACTTTTAACTAGAAAGCAGATAGTTGAGCTCTATGATCAAGGTGAACAGCGAGGATTGACAATAGTGCCTATTTCGGTGTATAATAAACATAACCTAATCAAGCTCAAAATCGCGGTGGCGCGCGGTAAGAAAAAATACGACAAACGCCAAGATATCAAGAAGCGCGATGTCGAGCGCGAAATAGGCCGCACTTTGAAAAGATAGTGTTTTTAATACGGGGATGATCGGCTTTGATAGGAAGTCTCATTCTTCTAGTGTATGCCGAGGATTCTAACTGTCTCGTAAAATCTGTTAGAAAAATGCAAATGCCAACAATACTGGCAAAAGCGTAGTAAGTCCTTACTTCGCTCCGGCTTTCGCTCTAGCTTAGCTAGACCCATTGTCGGTGTTTACTCCAACGTTTCTTCCGGCTGGTTGGCAGTAAACATTTTCGCAAGTCGGAATCGTGCGCCAGAGGTGCTCCGCTCTGGTGACCTAAAATAATTGGAGATCGATTAAAAAGTTTTCTGTTCGTCTTATAGCTTTTTGATTTAAACAAATTAGACGATCTACGCATATAGAGTCTATTAGAGTGCCTTTTTACACGGCGGTTCGATTCCGCCCATCTCCACAAAGACAAAAACTCAGCCCGCAACAGCGGGCGATTTTTGTTTGTGGAGATGGTGCGAGCAAACTGCTTTGCTTGTTTATGTTTTAAATTATCTGTTATGATTAGCCGATGATTGATCAACAAAAAGCTAAAGAAGCTTATGATTCTTTTATTGAGAAAGCCGAGAACGATGGCCGAATTATCGGGATTATTTTATCTGGCGGGAGGGGAAAGGATGCCCAATCAGAGAACTCAGATTATGACGTTATTCTAATCACGACAGACGAGGGGTTTGATTCTGTTAAGCAAGATTATCCCAAGAGTGATTTTATAGACTCACTACCCCACGCCATTTCTGAGTTTAGAGACTATGCCAAATCTGGTACCCGTAGCCAGTACGATAAATATACTTTTACTCACAACAAAGCTGTCCTCGATAAAACTGGCGAAATCCAAAAATTAGTTGACGACAAGGGTGCTCTAGAACCTGATTTTATAAAAAAAGCCGTCCACGACGCTCTCGGTGGTTATCAAAATTCTCTACATCGAGCTTTAAAAAATACTAGAGACGGTAACGTGTTGGCCGGTCTTTTAGATGCCAGTGAAACCATTCCTAGGATTTTAAATTTTATCTTTGCTCTGGAGGGGAGAGTCAGACCTTTTAATAAATTCTTAGCCTGGGAATTGGATAATTATCCTTTGGAAAAATTACCGATGGAATCGAAAGATCTTTTGTTAAAAATAGAAACCATTGCCAAGACAGGTGATGTCGAGATCCAAAAAGAAATTTTGGCCATGATTCGCCAAATGGCGATTGCCAATGGCTTTAGCGAAGAAATCGCTGATTGGGATGGATATTATTTTGGATAATTATATCGTTTCCATCTTTTTTATTTTGTGTTATAAATACCGATAGGAATTGAATATCCGATGGGCGGAGAAAGGAAATACGTATGTTTGTACCAAAGAATGTAACTCTGCGAGAGGTCATCCGGGCCGTGGTGTCAGGATGTCTTCATCAAGAAGGAGGCTCCTTTCATAGGAGGGAGAAGATGTTCCATTTTCTTATCATGATCATACGGAAGGAGCTCCACTTGCCTCCCGGAGATCACCTTCATGATGTTGATTTGGAACAACGCCTTGGCTCCAAATCAACGTGTGTTTACGTCTGTATCACTTTGGCGTAAGATCTAGGTCGTCGGTTGCGAGCGAGGTCCTCTACGGGGGAACTCGCTCATTTGTTTTTATTGGAGTGCTCTGTTTAAAAACCCCGCCGGCTCCTGCCTGCGCAGGCAGGTTGCCGTGGAGACAACCCGCGTCAGCGGAGCGGTACCCTTCATGGGTATAGGACGCACAACCTGTTTTAGGAAAATAGGCGAATAGTTTCGGTCACTTCTTCGGCGATACCATCAATACAAGGATAGTTTTTAACTTCACTTTCATCAACCCAGGCAAAATCAGTAAAAGCTCCTGGTTCAGGCACAACTTCACCACTGCGATACCTCGCTGCAAATTTGACTAAGACGACGGGGATACCATCGGGCCGAATAAAAGCGTTGCTGTTTATATATTGCAACTTGCCTTCGATTTCAATGCCAGCTTCTTCATGCGCTTCACGTTTTAATAAATCTTCGACGGCATGTTCAAAATCCAAGACCTCGCCATTGATTCTGGTCGGTTTAGAGATATTGAGATCCTGCCATTCTAATTTTCCGCCCGGCACTGCCCAACGGCCAGGATGAACTTTTTCTCGTTCGTCGCGCTTGAGGATGAGACATTTCTGATCGCTATCACGATAGACGACAACATTGGCGACAAAGTAGAAAAGTTTGTCGGTTTTGGCTTGGTCTAAACTGATTTTAGAAGCGGTCATATTTTACCACTGACAGCTAGCTTTGATTTTAATAAGCGAGCCGATTTTTTGGCATAGATCAGTGAGATTTTTTGACTGAGCAAAAACATGATCCTCACCCTCGTAAGTCACATAGTCAAAAGGTTTGTGGCGAGTGGTTAAAATGCCAGCTAGCCACTTGGCCTGAATCGGAGGAATAGTTTTGTCGGCAGAATTTTGAACCAATAAAATTTTCTGGGTGGTGACACGATCGAGCTTGGTCACAATGTTCGCTTGGAGAAAAAGGGGATCGTTGTCATCAGCCCGCAAACCCTCGAAGTAGGTGTTAAAAATAGAGTTTTGATAATATTCGAGTAGCTTGGTCCAATCAGTCACGCCGTTGATTGAAGCAATGCCGGCGTAGTTACTGGGTTTTTCGGCCAGAGTTCGTAGAGCGAGATAGCCACCGTAGCTGTTGCCGACCAGATAGATAGCGCTAGGTTTATAGAGAGTTTTTAATTCGGCAGTGACCGCTAAAATATCAGTGACATCTTTTTTGCCGACTTGGCCGACGATACTATCGGCGAATTTACGACCATAGCCATAACTACCGACATAGTCGACTTTGGCCACGATCGCGCCACCTTCGGCCATTTGATCTAGCAGCCAATCATAGACGGCGTAGCTTTGATATGAGTGGTAGGTGCTAGCTGGAGCGATTTGGCGATAGGGTCCACCGTGGAGCCAGATGATGAGTGGTTTACCAGGATTTTTATTGGTTCGGACAATAGTCGCTTCTCGACCGGCTAGAGTCGTTTCTTTGCGAACGAGATTGGGGAAGGGGCTAGCAATAGATAGGGTTTTAAAAGTTTGGATTGTCCCGTCGGTCGGATCGTAACGATTGACAGTCTTTCTATTTTTAGTGAGTTGAGTAAAAAGTAAATAATCGCCAGAACGATAAATTTTTTCACCGTAGGAAATATTGTCGGCAATTTTTTTCAGTTCACCGTTATCGAGACGGTATCGGTATAGGGTCCAAGTAGTGGCACTCTCACGGTTGGCATAAAAGTAGAGAGTATTTTTATCCCAGATTAAAAAGTCACCTACGGAATAATTGCGAGCAAAAAGTTTTTTACTAACCAGAGTCTTTCCGGCCTGAGGTAGGTCAGCTTTATAGAGAGTAGGATAGCCGCCGCGGTCATCAGCATAAATAAAAAACGATTCATCTGGGGAGAAAGAGAAAAGCCGATTTTCTTCGGTTAAGAGGTCCCAATTTTTAGCTTGACCTTTGATTTCAGTCCGTTTGGGTGAAGTCGGATTTTTTAGATCAACAATTACATGGTGACGGTATTGATCGTTGTTGACCTTGGTGGAAATATAGTAGACAAAATAACGATTAGTGGGTGAAAATTGCTGGCGGGAAGAATTCCGAATCTCTTTATAGGTATTTTTTAGATCAATGAGAAGAGAATTTTGTTCAGTTGATTCGGCTGGTATGAGATCTAGACTTTTAAGATCGGGGGTTTGGCTACCTAAGTTCTGACAGACCAAGTTAGAAGTTTGGCAGAGATAGTAATTTTTATTTTCTAAGGCCCCGCTTTGGATGACGAGCTTATCGCCAGTTAATTTATAAATCGAAGCATAATCTAAGCCGGCCGCCGAGGTAGTGACGGGTAGGGCAAAAAATAACAGCAAAAATACTTTAAAAGATGTTTTCATTATGTTAACCCTATTAAGTAAGATTTGACGGTTATTAATTTTTTTACACTGAATCTTTATTATAGATACATTTTCTACCTATTGCGAAGTTAGTCAAATCTAGACTTTAAATCTTATAAAAATAAAGATTAAAAGTCTTACTTAGATAGGGTAAATTCTAACATATTTTTTGCCGTTGTTATTTCAATCTGATAGTGGTTAAATAGAGACAGAAGCTCGATCGGGTGTCGAGTAAGATCTTCAAGGTCAGGCGGAGGTAACCGCAGGAGGTGCCATGAGTACCGAATTGGCCGGATTTGAAGTTGTCGAGGTCGTTGAAAAACCGGACAAAGCCAAAGAGAGGAGGTATAAGCGTGATACCCAAGAGCTATTTTGGCTCTTGGAAAATTGGGAGAAGGTGGTAGTAACAGCTAAGCCAGGTGGCAAGGTTTGGTATCGAGAAATCCATCGGATTATCGATTTCAAGCAGTGCTTCCAAGAGCAGTGGGGGTTTGATGCTTTGATTTATGAGATCAGAGTGATCGAGAACCGTATCGCGATCAGAAAATTGGCGGAGCCACTGGAATTTAGGCCTAAACGGACAGAAGTAGAGGTCCTGTCTTCTGAGACAAAAAAAAGGCTGAGCCTAGAAGAAAAGCGTAAACGTTATCGCGCCAAGCGCCGAGTAGTCAAAGATCGGCTTAGGCAATTCTGTCATTACCGAGTTTGTGGACTAGCAGCTTGCCATTTCTGAGGAAGGCAGAACTGGTTCAAGTTTGAAGTTATATATCGGGGCCGAACGCATCAAGCGCATTCGGCCTCTTCTTTTTCTTTAATTTTTATGCTATTTTCTATTTATGGAAAAAAACCAAGAAGCGATGGAAAAATTGGTCTCGTTGTGTAAAAGACGGGGTTTTATTTATCCCTCCTCGGAGATTTATGGCGGTCTGGCTGGAGTATGGGATTTTGGTCCCCTCGGTGTGGAGCTGAAAAACAATTTAAAAAATATTTGGTGGCAGATGTTCGTCCGCGACCGCGAGGATATGTTTGGACTCGATGCGGATATTTTAATGAATGCTAAAGTCTGGGAAGCTTCTGGTCACGTGGCTGGTTTTGCTGATCCACTGACCGAATGTCAAAAATGTCACAAGCGTTTTCGAGCTGATCAATTAGAGGAAAATAAATGTCCAGATTGTGGTGGGGAATTGGGAGCGATTCGCCAGTTTAATATGATGTTTCGCACTCAGATCGGAGCGATGGAAGATTCTTCGGCAACGGTTTATCTACGTCCAGAAACTGCTCAGGGGATTTTTGCTAATTTTAAAAACGTCATCGATTCTTTTCATCCGAAACTGCCGTTTGGTATTGGCCAGATTGGTAAAGCTTTTCGCAATGAGATCACGCCTCGCGATTTTATTTTCCGCGTCCGCGAATTCGAACAAATGGAAATTGAATATTTTATTCGAGCCGACGAATGGGAAAAACATTTTGCTGATTGGCAACAATCAGTTCACTCATATATAGAAGCGGTGGGGATTGCCAAAGGCAAGGTGAGCGAGCTCGAAGTCTCTGGTGATGATCTCGCTCATTATTCCAAGCGGACGATTGATTTTGAATTTGATTATCCTTTTGGCCGAAAGGAACTTTGCGGTTTGGCTTATCGGACCAACTTTGATTTAACTAAGCATGCCGAACATTCCGGCACTGAGCTTTTCTATTATGATGAAGAAACAAAAGAAAAAACCGTTCCTCATGTTATCGAGCCATCTTTCGGAGTAGAAAGAATTGTTTTGGCGACTCTCTTATCCGCCTATCGGGAAGACGAGCTGGGTGGCGAGACTAGGGTCTATCTGGATTTCAATTTCGCTGTGGCGCCAGTCAAGGTGGCTGTCTTTCCGCTTTTGAAAAATAAACCAGAACTGGTAGCCAGGGCGCGCGAAATTTATGCCGAACTGAAGAAAAAAATCTCGGGCAATGTGATGTTTGATGATAATGGTAATATTGGCAAACGCTATCGCCGACAGGATGAAATCGGGACGCCGTACTGTGTGACGATTGATTTCCAAACCCTCGAAGATGAGATGGTGACGGTTCGCGATCGCAATAGTGGGGAACAGGAGCGAGTGAAAATTGCTGATTTGGCGGAGCGGATTCTGACTGGGGATTTGGGGTAATTTATCTAAACTGCAAAACTTTTTACTCGGCGCACCTGTTTTAGGGTACGGATTTCCCTGGCCCTATGGAATAAATTTGTTCAAAAACTTTCTTAATTTCAAAACCCAGACCCAAGCCCAACCATTTTGAAATTAAGAAAGTTTTTTTGACAAATTTCGCTTCGCTATTCCATAGGGTGAACTTAGAAAATCCTGTCCGCCAGCTGGCGGATCGGCCATGCCTGTACAGGCAGGTCGACAGCCTCACGACCCCCTAAAACAGGTGCGCCTTCGACAAGTTTGCAGTTTATAAAGTTAATCACATTTTCTCTTGCGTGTTTTTATACTTTTGCTAGACTAAAAAATAGAGATGCTCTTTGTGACGTGGGAATTGTCCCCGTACTGAGCATTAGGGAGGAACGGCAACATGAGGAAGACATTGATTGCAGTAGTTTTTACCGCTGTAATGTTGATCGCTTTTGCGTTTGGCCTGCAGGCACCACCGGGCATGATGGACAACCAGTTGGCAGTCGCGTCCCCGATGTCTCTCGCGAATGAGGGTATCGTTGGGACGGCAGTGGTATCCGAGGCGATTGGCACCTCAGGTAGCAGTCAATTCCTCGATCATGTGGCCTTCGCGAAGGAAGCTATGACGAGCTCGGCTCCAAGCGGCGAAGCAATACTTGAAGGTCGGGAGGTCCTTCTTCCCACCGAAATTGTCGTTGCTGGTGGTAGCGTCGAAAATGGGGCCAAGGCGAGCACGCTGGCGGAGACTTCCAGAGAAGGTAGTTACCCGCTGAAGTGTATCCTCGCGATCTCGTCGTCCTCGAACCGCGCGGCATACCCGGCCGACGTAGCGGAGGTTAGCCATCCTCTGAGATATGTTTAACGGCTTGGCGCGCTGACAGTCGCGCGCCGTGAAATTTCCCCGCCCTTTTGGGCTCACACCGGCACCGTCTCCGCTTTAGGAGAGGGTGCCTGTTTTTTTTGCCTTTATGAGCCAAGTGTTATATAATCGCGGCATGTCTAAAGAAAAAAAGCCAAAAAATAAGGGAAATTTGCAGATTTTGGGGCAGTTTGGCAGCCAAATCTTGTGGGGCTTACTGATCCTACTTTTTGTAGTGAGTGTCTTTTCGGCGGTCAATGATCAGGTTAAAAAAATCCCTACCATCTCTATTTCTGAATTGGCCCAAAAAATCTCTGCTGATCAGGTGAGCCTGATTGAGGTCAAAGGTGGGACCCTGACTGTTACGGGGGTGGATAAAAAAGTTTGGACCGCTAAGAAGGAAACTGAATCATCTCTGTCCCAAACCTTGATCAATTATGGTGTTAAACCAGAAAATCTCAACAAAGTAAAAATTGATATCCAGAGTGATGCCAGCTCTAGTTTCTGGTTAACAACCTTTTTGCCATTACTGATTCCGGTTATTTTTATTATCTTGATTTTTTGGTATTTGTCTCGGCAGGTCAAAGGTGCTTCAATGCAAGCTTTCTCTTTTGGTCAATCGCGAGCGCGGATTGTTTTTCCTGATGACGGCGGCGAGAAAGTTACTTTCAAAGATGTGGCTGGTGTCCGTGAGGCTAAAGAAGAGTTATTGGAGATCGTTGATTTTCTGCGTAATCCAAAAAAGTTTTTAGATATTGGCGCCCGCATTCCCAAGGGTGTACTGCTCATGGGTGCGCCAGGTACAGGTAAGACTTTGTTGGCCCGAGCCGTGGCGGGGGAGGCCAAGGTGCCATTTCTCTATCTCTCGGGTTCAGAATTTGTGGAAATGTTTGTGGGAGTGGGTGCCTCACGCGTGCGTGATTTATTTAAACTAGCAAAAGATTCGGCTCCCGCTATTATTTTTATTGACGAGATTGATGCCATCGGTCGCCATCGTGGTTCTGGTATGGGTGGTGGCAATGATGAGCGCGAACAAACCTTGAACCAAATTTTGGTGGAAATGGATGGTTTTGAACCTAATGAAAAATTGATTGTCATGGCGGCTACTAACCGACCAGATGTCCTCGACCCCGCCCTGTTACGTCCTGGTCGTTTTGATCGCCGAGTGATGCTGGATTCGCCGGATAAGAGAGATCGTGAAGAAATTTTATTGATCCATTCTCGCCATAAGCCGATGGGTCCGGATGTTAATATGAAAGTGATTGCCGAACGTACCCCGGGTTTTTCTGGTGCTGATTTGGCTAATGCGGTCAACGAAGCGGCAATACTAACCGCTCGTGAGGCGCGAACTGAAGTTAGTCAATACGATCTCTTGCGTTCGATTGAAAAAGTTATGCTCGGACCGGAACGTCGCAGTCATATTCTCTCAGCTAAAGAAAAGCGAATTACTGCTTATCATGAAATTGGCCACGCTCTGCCCGCCTCCGTGCTTGAATATTCCGATCCAGTTCACAAAGTCTCGATTATTTCTCGTGGACGAGCCGCTGGCTATACACTCAAACTGCCACTCGAAGATCGCAAACTTCAGTCGCGTAAAGAGTTTCTCGACGACCTAGCAGTTTCGCTCGGCGGTTATGTAGCGGAACAAATGGTCTTTGGTGATATAACGACTGGCGCTAGCAACGACATCTCTGTCTCGACTGATCTGGCTCGAGCGATGGTGACCAAGTATGGTATGAGTGACAAACTCGGACCAGTAGCGATTGAAACCTCATCCCATTTGAGTTTCTCTGGTGGTTTAAATGAATCCGCGGTGTCGGAGAAAACTTCAGCGATTGTTGATGAGGAGGTTTCGCGTTTGATGAATGAAGCGATGGAGCGAGCCAAAGAAATTTTAACCACTCATCGGGCCGTAATGGACAACATGGCCGAAGAATTGATTCGTACCGAAACTCTGGAACGCGAAGAATTTGAACGACTCTTGATTCTCAATGGTATCAAGCCTAAGAGAGTAGAAGAATCGGAAGGTTTGACTCTTGCACCGATAGCTTAATAATTGTAAGTTAAAAGTGCTATGCGCCTGTAGCCCCGACGTACGAAGTGGTCGGGATCCCGACTGAAGCGTCGGGACTCAGATGTTTAGATTTTGAAAATTAAATTGCGCCTGTAGCTCAGCTGGTTAGAGCACGGAGCTTATACCTCCGCGGTCCCTGGTTCGAATCCAGGCGGGCGCACTAATTTTACTCAAAATGTGTATCTTTCTTTTTTCCGGCGAGACGCTGGCGGAGGAGAGGGTAGTTTTTTAGTTCGGGATCGGTGGCGACGATTTTCTGAGCTTCGGTCCGCGCTAGTTCGACCATCTTGATATTTTTCAGGGCTTCCATCCCGAGGTCAGACAGTCCCCATTGTTTTTCGCCGGATAGAGAACCAGCGCCACGTAGCGATAAGTCGAGCTCGGCTAGTTCGAAACCGTTTTTGGCTTTGACTAGAGCTTTCAGTCGGTCCAGCGACACGGCGCTTTTGGCTTCACTAAAAACAAAACAATAAGCTTGGTGGTTGCTCCGGATAACACGACCGCGGAGCTGATGGAGCTGGGCTAGGCCAAAACGCTCGGCGCCTTCGATGACGATGATAGTGGCGTTGGGCACATTGACGCCGACTTCGATGACCGAGGTGGCGACCAGAATATCGATTTTGTGGTCGGTAAAATCAGTCATCACTTCTTCTTTGTCTTTTGGTTTTAATTTGCTGTGGACTAAACCGACGGTAAATTCTGGAAAAATTTTTTCTTGCAGGCGTATAGCTTCGGCTTTAGCCGACTTGGCCATGATCGCCATTTCTTTGGTGGGATCTGGTTCATCGATACGAGGGCAAATGACGTAGGCTTGCCGGCCGGCCTGTAATTGCTCTCGGATTTGTTCGTAGGCAAGGTCGCGTTTATCGGGGGCAATAATTTCGGTGATGATTGGTTTGCGGCCGGCCGGCATTTCGTCGAGGAGAGAGAGGTCGAGGTCACCATAAATAGTCAGGGCGAGGGTGCGAGGAATAGGAGTGGCTGTCATGGAGAGTAGATGGGGAACTTTATTATCTTTATGATCTTTGCGAGTGAGATTGGCGCGTTGCATCACTCCGAAGCGATGTTGTTCGTCGATGATGACCAACGCCAAGTTTTTGAACTTCACTGATTTTTGAATCAACGAGTGAGTGCCGACGACAATGGGGATCTGACCAGAGGCCACCCACTTTAAGAGAGTGGGGCGAGAGATGTGAGTATGTTCTTTGGGAGAAATTTTGGACGGGAATTTTCGACATTCTGAACCGGTCATCAGGCCGACCTGGATGCCGAGATATTCGAAATATTTGATAAATGATTCGAAGTGTTGGCGAGCGAGAATTTCGGTCGGGGCCATATAGGCGACTTCGTAGCCGGCCGAGACAGCAGCAAAAGCGGCCGCCGCAGCCACGGCGGTTTTACCAGAACCAACATCACCCTCGATTAAGCGAGTCATTGGTTTGTTTTTAGTAAAGTCAGCGAAGATTTCCTCAATGGTTCTAGTTTGCGCAGAAGTCATGGCAAAAGGAAAGCGAGCAAAAAACTTTTTTAAGCCAGTCTTATTTACTTCTAAACTAAAACTAGGATTACCTTGATATTCTCGTCGGCCGATCAGGCGTTCTAGTTGGAGAAAGAAAACTTCTTCAAAGGCAAAACGCTTGCGGGCCGCGAGGGCGTCACTTTCTCGGTGGGGAGTATGGACCCAAACGAGAGCGGTTTTAAGAGTGGGCAGATTGAATTGTTTTAAAATAAAATCAGGCAGAGGATCGACTAATTCGTCGAGCAAACTGTCGGTTAATAGTTTCGAGATTTGATGATAGAACCAGCCGGAAGTTAAACCTTTAGTTTCGGGATAGACGGGGATGAGGGAGCCGTCGATAAAACCACTACCATTGTCGGCAAAGACCGATTGTTTTTTGTCGTACCACGAACCGCCACCGGTGCCGATGGTGGGGTTGGTCATATAGAGAGAACCGGATCGCTCCGTGACTTTGCCGGAAAATTGATAGTAGCTACCCTCATGGAGTTTTTTAGCCAGGAAGGCTTGATGGAACCAAACGATTTTTATTTTTCCCGTCTCGTCCTCGACGGTGGCGGTGGCCATGGGGATTTTTTTGAAATGAGCTTTTTTGATTTCGGCTTTGAGGACTCGGGCCGAGATGACAGCTTCTTCGCCAACAGCCAAATCTCCAATTTTTTTAAATTGACCGGCGAAAGCGTAGCGGTTTGGAAGATGGAAAAGCAAATCCCGAGCCGTTTTATAACCAATGCGTTCGAGCGCTTCTTTGTGGAGAGGATTGAGGCGAGATATTTTTTCGATAGGAGTATCAGGAGACATACTTTTTGTTTCGGTAGTAAAGAAAGATATCGATTAAAACCATCAAACCATTCAAAACATATAAATAGATGACAAAATCAAAATTATAGAAAATTTTATGTAGGGTACCAGCAATATAGCCGGCAAAAATTAGCCACAAGAAAATTACGCTTTTTCCAGCATCAGATCTCGAGGTGTATGATTTATAAATAGAGAACGGCCAAGAGACGCCAAAACAAAGTAGGAAAATAATCTCAAAAGGGGACATATAGACTAATCCTAGCAAATATAATTTTTATTCAAAAGAAAACGACCGATTCCGCGCAAGCGCAGAATCGGTCGTGTGATCCAGGGGAGAGGGAGATCAGCCTTTGCTGCTGGAACCGAGGTTGCCGTAGAAACGGAACCCACTTGATCCCTTTAGGTAATCGCCGGTGATGGTGATCACCACTTTGTCGTACCCGGCAGGCAAAGAGACGTTGGGCCAGCAACCGTTCTGGTCGTTGACAGAATAGTCTCCCGACCATTGCCACCAGCAGATCTGCGTCAGTGAGCCGTTGGCTTCAACTGCGTTGACCTTGATGTTCGGGTTGCCGATGTCGGTAACTGCAAAGTATGCCGACTGACCCTTCAGGTCAGCCATGTAGACTTTGGCTGCTCCTCTGTCGATTTGCCCGTCGAACTGCTGTCCGACGAGGTTTTGCCATTTGTCGTTCTCGAACAGGGGAACGACATTGCCAGCATGGGTGACGCTGATGACCGAAGAATCCGTTCCAGAAACGTTTTGGTCCTGAGTATGCCCGACAGCGATGGCGAGGCCAGTGGTTCGGTCAACGATCTGGTATGCCTGATTCATGCTCGGGTTGTACCAAAGCGTGAACCCGCCGTTATTCTGGTCGTACGCGCCGACGAAACCCTCACCGTCAACCCGAACTTCCAGATTGTTTGAGTTGATGCCGTCCGGGCAGGTGAAGGTAATGAACTTGCTCTTGCTGTACGGGTACATGACAACCTTGATGGATTGCCCGTCTTTGAGTAGGTCGGTATCGAACCGACCATATCCCGTTCCTTCGCCTTGTTCGTTGACACCCCTCAAGTAGAGGGAGAACTTGGAGCAAATCCCTTCCGCGTTCTGAGGTAGGCCGGGCAGGCCGTTCGGGCCAGTATCCACGCTCTGGTTGTTGATGACCAATTCGTGGATGAAACCATTCTTGTCCATTGCGAAGTCGCCGTAGACGTAGGTTTCGTAGCCGTTCACTCCGACTCGGTTAAACCAGAAACTGCCGGTGTACGACACCGCTGGGTTGGTAACCAGCGCCGCCGCCGCCAGCTCCGAATTGATTGGAGCCTCGTCGGCAAACACCACCGCCGTAAAGCCGAAGAAAAACAACATAACCACAAGAACAACAAGATGCTTTTTCATTTGAAATCCCCTTCGTTTTTTCTGCGTTTAGTCTCACCACCATTGGTGATACTTACTACATGACCGAGACCTGGTGGGTCTTGGTCGAAAAACCTAGTGACTTGAGTTTATTGGTTGTTTCCGGCGATGGGCCAGGAACTACCTTGATGGTCTTTCTGTCCTTTTGGGGGACAGCGACGGCATCTTTGTGACTGCCGTCTGGGGCGATGATAGTCACCGGTTTCGACAAGGTTGTCGTTTCCGGCTTTTGACGCAGTGTCGATAGAGCCAGAAAGACCCCAATCAATACTGCTACTACCATCAAAAGCACCCACATCGGGATCTTCTCTTTCAGCATTTCTCTTCTCCTCCGTTGTCAATCCACCCTCGGGGTGGTTCCAAAACAATAAAAGGCCACATGGCCTTATCTTCCGTCATTTATTATATACCTAAATTGACAAAAAGTCAATAGTAAATGATAAAATATGGCCAATAATAAGGGTATAATTTAAAAGAAGCCATAAAAATAGACTTTTTGCTGCAAATTGAATAGAATATGGTGAACGGGGAGAGGTGGCTGAGTGGCCGAAAGCGCCTCACTGCTAACGAGGTAGGGGTTTTAAAGCCCCTCGAGGGTTCGAATCCCTCCCTCTCCGCCAGGACAATTTAGTATCGGTTAGACCCATATAATACTCCAAAAGATATGGTTTACAGATACATCAAAAAAACACCGACGGAATTTCGTTAGTGTTTTTTGGTTATTTGCCACGATTCTTTTTTCTTGCAGCAATTTCTGGCACACCTTGACCAGGAGTTATGATAGTTTGGGCTTTCACATTTTTGAGCCTTTGTACTAATTTTGCCATTGATACACCTGTACGTTTTCTTTCCTCTATCATATTCGCAATATCGTCTCCAGATATGGTTGTTCCCTTATCTGCCTTAATCATTATCCCTACGTTAAAATCAGCGTTTTCTTCGTCGTCGGTATATCTCATTCCATCAATCAATTCTTCTGGGGTCATATGGTCAAAAACCGTTTGCATTCCTGCACCGTGAATATGTTTAGCTTTTAGTCGATCAAACTTGTCATTTTTAACGGCAAAAGAAAATTTATCATAGTCATCAAACGGGATGTGAAATCCATTGTAGTTTATAATGACATTGCCATTAACTTTCATTTGAAAATGAAAGTGCGGGACCCTACCTTCCTGGCGATCTTTATGGCCAGCCAAATCTCCTTGGGAGCACGAGAATGACCATTCAAGATGTTTATACTTTATTGTTTCTTCAATTACCTTTGACGAAGATTTTTCTTCAACCAAATCGTTGATGTTCTTAAATGGTTTCTCGCAATTTGCAACCCAGCGCAAATAAGCTTCTAATCGGTGGAAACCTTTGTTTTTGAATAACAGAGGGAAATGTTTCTTTTTAAATCCTTTCGGTTTAAGTAGCCAATGGAAACATGGTTTTCTCTCAGAGAAATGTGTAAGTGGATAACCACAATAATTGCACCTTCCTTTTAATAAGGCAGTTTTTAATTCTTGAAAATCCCTCTCATTTATCTGGTGCTCTTTCTCGCTTTCTTTGGCCAGTTGCTCTGGAGACAAACTGTTGAGATAGTCATTAAGTTTATTAAATCTCTCATCTTCATCCATAGACGAAACCATTAAACTCTCTTTGGGAAGATTATTCAATTATTTGTCAGGGTCAAGTTTTTATCTTTATAGACAATCCTCGATCTCAAGTTCGCTAGTAGCTCTCGTTTCTCGGTAGTTGTGCCTTCCTTGAGAATATACTTGGCATAATTGCGGATGTCGGTTTCTGGATTGGTTATGATTTTCCCTTTGGCCCCAAGTACCGAACGTTGGAATATATTAAACCTGGCAATTTCTTCTTCCAGTTTTTGTCTCATGCCCAGCTCGTTGATATTTACCTTATCGAGGATTTTAAGCAATTCGGTAATTAGTTCCTCTTCTCGGATGTATTTATTTTTGCAGTTACGATCTCTGGCTCGGGAGCATGAATAGTAGATATAACGATTGGCTCCGCCACCGACCAATTGTTTCCATTTCTCTTCAGCCGAGATGCCTGAGCCACAATAACCGCAAGTGAATAATTTGGTGAAGGAAAATTCTTTGGTTTCTCTGACAATCTGATCACGCTTTAATTGAGCCTTGGCTTTTTCAAACAAGTCTTGGTCAATAATTGGCTCGTGTTTGCCGGTATACCAATTACCACTTTCTTTGGGATGTTCAAAAACCCCATAATAAAAAGGGTTGTCTAAAATCCTATAAATACCACTTAAGGTTAACGGCTTGTTGCCTCTAGTATAAAAATTCAATTCAAATTTTAGCCAGTTAAATATCTTTCGGCCGGAGTAATGCTCGTAGGCTACTTTCTCAAACATCTTTTTGATAATTGGGGCTCGGGCTGGATCAATTAATATCTGACATTTTTTGTCCATCATCTTTTGATTGAGATACCCCAGTGGGGCCACCCCTGGCCACAGGCCCATCTCGACCCTCGCTCGCAATCCACGCTTCACATTTACGCTCTTGTTGTCGTTTTCTAACTTGGCCGTGCTACCAAGGATCATTAACAAAAATTTCTCATTTGGGTTGTTGGTAAATCGCTGACCGTAAGTCCTGATTTCGTGGAGTTTGCCCGAATCCATCAAATCCACGATTTTGCCTAAGTCCCCAGCGTTTCTTGATATGCGGTCAGGGGCCCAGGTCAGAATACCATTAAATTTACCTTGTTTTAGCTCCTCGATAATCTCATTAAAAACTGGCCTTTGCCCGGTCTCCTTAGCCGAATGCGACTCTCGCTTCATTGTCACAATCTCTAGATTTTCCCGCTCGGCCAGCTGGAGCATCTCCTTAATTTGGCTATCGATGCTCAAAACCTGCCTTTCCTCAGATTCAGTACTTTTCCTCGCGTAAAGGCAATATTTTACCTTTACAGGGCTTGCTACTTGGGTAACCGTCCCTAATGGCACTTGGGTTGTTGAATTTGTCATATAACCAATGAATGACGCAATCCTCCCAAGGAGTCCAGGGCTTAGAAGTTGACAATTGACGCCTCGAAAACACTTTATTGTTTGGTCTAAAAATGTTAGTTTGGAACTACGGATATGGCCACAAAAATGTATATTAAAGAAGTAAATATAGAGAATTTTAAATGCTTCAAAGGCAAGTTTAATTTGAAGTTAAATGAGGGTCTTAATATTTTGGTTGGCGATAACGAAGCGGGAAAATCTACGATACTTGAAGCGATACATTTGGCTTTGTCGGGTTTGTTTAATGGGCGGTACTTAAAAAATGAACTTACTCAATATCTATTTAATAATGAGATTGTCGCTGAATATATCGAAAAGTTAAGCAGGGGCGAATCTGTCGCATTGCCTTATATTTTAATTGAGATTTTTATAATTGGAGATAATTTGGCAAAATTTGAAGGTGACAGTAATAGTGAGGGCAAAAAAGAATGTGGGGTATCCTTAAAAATTGCTTTTGATAATAAATATCAAGGAGAATATGAAGAATGTATCAAAGGCGGAAATATCAAGACAATTCCAATTGAATATTATGATGTATTTTGGACTTCTTGCGCTCGCGAGAATATTACAGCAAGGAGTATACCAATCAAATCTGCTCTAATTGATTCTTCGAGTAATCGTTATCAAAACGGTTCCGATATTTATATCTCAAGAATCGTTAAAGATTTTTTGGACCAAGAAGATGTCGTTAGTATTTCACAAGCTCATAGAAAAATGAGAGATGTTTTTATGGACGATACAGCCATACAGAATATAAACTCTAAAATTAAGACCGCAACAAAAATATCAAATAAAGATGTTAAATTGTCTGTTGATCTCTCTTCAAAAAATGCTTGGGAAAATAGTCTAACGACATATTTTGATAATGTTCCTTTTCACCACATTGGGAAAGGAGAGCAATGTATTGTAAAAACAAACTTAGCATTGAGTCATAATAAATCTCAAGAGGCAAACATCCTACTTCTTGAAGAACCAGAAAATCATCTTTCGCACACAAAACTCAATCAACTGATTCATGGGATTAAGAGCGGAGATAATGACAAACAGATAATTATTTCTACGCACAGCAGTTTTGTCGCAAATAAACTGGGATTGAAGAACTTAATTTTGTTAAACAACAACGAAACAGTAAAGCTTGATGACTTGCAGGAAGACACTAAAAGTTTTTTTGAAAAATTATCAGGCTATGACACACTGCGCCTTATTCTCTGTCAAAAAGCAATTTTAGTTGAGGGCGATTCAGATGAACTAATTATCCAAAAAGCATTTAGGGTAAATAATAGTGATAAATTGCCGATTGAAAGTGGTGTCGATGTTATTTCAGTTGGGACATCCTTTTTAAGGTTTTTAGAGATTGCCCAAAAAATCAAGAAGTCTGTCGTTGTGGTAACCGACAATGACGGAAACCCTGGAGCTGTAAAAAGTAAATATAATAATTATCTAGGAGAAAACGTCAAGGATTTTGTAAAAATTTGTTTTGATGAAACTGTTGATACTGGGGGGCTTGAAGTTGACGGGAAAAAGTTTAATTACAACACCCTCGAACCAAAATTGCTAAAAGCAAACAGTCTAGAATCTTTCAATAAAATTTTCGGAACAACTTATGCTAATGTGGACGATTTGAATAAATATATGAACGCAAATAAAACAGATTGCGCATTGAAAGTTTTTGATACAAAAGAAATAGTTAACTTCCCACAATATATTTTAGCGGCCATTAAGTAGTATGTGTAGTAATAATAAGTTGATTATTGCGGCTGCTGGGTCAGGGAAAACTACTTTTCTTGTAAACGAAGCGTTAAAGAAAAAGGATGGTGAGATACTTATAACTACATTCACTGAAGCAAACGAGGAAGAAATAAGAAGAAAATTTATAAAAATAAATAAATGCATTCCAAACAATATAACCATTCAGACCTGGTTTTCTTTTCTTTTACAGCATGGAGCCAGACCATATCAAGGATGTAAATTTAGTGAAGACATTAAAGGGTTGGTTCTCATTAGTGGAATATCTGCAAAAGGCGTGGCAGAGAATGAAACACGAAAGCACTATTTTACAGAAAATCAAAAAATATATTCTGACAAACTTTCAAAATTCGTTGTAAGGTGTAACGAACAAAGTAACGGTTCTGTTGTAGATAGGTTATCCAGAATCTATACGGACATATTCATTGATGAGGTCCAGGATTTGTCGGGATATGATTTAGAATTCCTGAAACTTCTTTTTAAATGCAGTACGAATATTTTATTGGTAGGTGATCCGAGGCAAGGGACATATTCAACAAGTAATTCATCCAAAAATAAAAAATTTAAGAAAGCACAAATAGTTAACTTTTTTGAAGATAGTTCACTAACTATTGAAAAGGACGATAGTTCCCTGACGGTAAATTACCGTAGCTGTTCTTCCATATGCGACTTATCAAACAAGCTATATCCCGATTTGAAGAAGACAACTTCTGGAAACGTGGAGATTACAGGACATGATGGAGTATTTTTAATAAAAACACATGACCTTGAAAATTACCTTTCTGAGTACGAACCGACTCAATTACGTTGGGACTCCAGAACAAAAGTTGATGAGAGGTATAAAGTTTTAACTTTTGGTTCATCGAAAGGATTAGAATTTAAAAGAGTTATCATTTACCCAACACTTCAGTTTATTGAGTGGATAAAAAATAATGATTCAGAACTGGCACCAACGAGCCGGTCAAAATTTTATGTCGCGATAACTAGGGCTAGGCATAGTGTTGGTATCGTCTGCGACGACAACCTACAGGTTCAAGATATTATCAATTTTATAAGCCCAGAGTAGATTAAATAATAAAAATTATGAGTAGGTACCACAAAAGTAAAAAATACTTCCATTATCCCAAAGGACTCACCAAAAAGGAGCAATCCCAATATTTGTTAGTGGCAGTTGTTTTTACATTAATTTTTGTCCCAGCTATCATCTATTTTTTCTTCTCTAGATGTATTTTTGTCTGGCCAATCCGTTGGGATATAAAAATTTGTTGGCATGAACAGATTGCCCCATCTAGCGAAAAGGCATCTAGAGGAGCGGTAAATTTTTTGCCATAGACTAAATCAAAAACTGGACTATTTCCCCAATTCGTGGCATCATCACCTCGGAACACTAACCTTTGTCAACAAAACTCACATTAGCTGAGTAGAGGGAGAACGGCCATGAAAAGATGGTGGATACTGGCCATAATCGTGGCCCTGTCGGTCATTGTCATGCCTAACAACGCTATGGCGGGTGGCAACATCCGTCCTGGTGGCAGTCTGAGTCCTCGGGCTCTCGGTATGGGCGGTGCACATAATGCCATCTCTGGTGATGGTGCGGCCTTTTACCACAACGTCGCCAACATCAGCCAAGTTCCCGATTTCTTGGAGTTTGACCTGGACACAATCGTGACCAAGGCTCACTTTAAGGAGTTTGGAAGCAACGACGAACACGAATCAGAGTTAGGGATATTCCCCATGCCAATGTTTGCGTTAACTCACAAGTTAAACGACAAACTGGCATTGGGCCTGTCCTTGTATCCAAGTGATGGTCTCGGCGTTGAGTACAAAGGCTTGAAGTATCAAAAGAGCCTACTCGCTTCGATCAACTTCACTCCAGCCATCGCTTGGCAGATTAGCGACAAACTATCTGTTGGCGTTGGTCTCGATGTCGTCTATGGTCAATTGGTGGAGAACGCCGTCTTTGATCAGCTTGGCATGCCGATCGATGGTGTCTTTCTCAAGAACAAAGCCAGTGGTTGGGGTCTTGGGTATCGCTTAGGTCTTCGCTATGAACCTTGTGACTGGTTAGCTTTCGGCGTCAGTTATGCGTCAAAGCGTAAGGTAGCAATGGATTGCCAAAGCGACGTCACGGCTCTTGGTTTAGACCTTGGCGAACTTCACGGCAAGACCTCAATCGGTTTTCCTGGTCGTCTGGGTCTTGGTATCGCCATCAAACCTGCCGACAAGTGGCTCGTCGCTCTTGACTTCGATTACTACGACTACTCAGGCCTAGACAAGATCAAGTTTGATTTTGATTGGATTGCTATTACTCAAACGATGAACTGGGGCAACAACACCAGTCTTCATCTGGGAGTGGAACGAACGATCAACGAGAACTGGAAACTGCGCTTTGGTCTGGCTGGTCTCTGGCCATCTGTACCAAAAGCCAAGACCGTCCCGATCATTCCTGACGGTATGGGCTATTGCGGTTCAGTCGGTGCTGGCTGGAAAAACCACCAAGGCAACTTGGGCATCGACGTCGCTCTACTCTATGGCCAAATCAGTCGAGAGACTGAACCAGGACGCGGAGTGCTCGCACCAGGTCGTAACGTGGTTGATGTGGGGATTGTCTCGGCCGGAGTGACCTATTACTTCGGCGGGAAAAGGAACTAGAACCAGAGAAAGGAGAAACAAAGGGGAGTGGAGAAATCCATGCCCCCTTTTCATTTGCAATATTCTAGAATTCGTGGTAGTATATGAAGTGGAATTAAACCCTAAATTCATCCCAGAATTAGGACACTCCCACTTTTAATCCTGTTAATATACCAGCCTTCTCCGCCACCTCCAAGGCGGAGCGATAACCTAAAATCTTTCTTGGTTTGTTGTTGATCAA